>Ga0228711_1000737_pt1 | contig 43271 bp, 21 predicted proteins | sample MedpolnodulmetaG_2_FD_177996 | JGI IMG/M metagenome (GOLD analysis project Ga0228711, IMG submission 177996) | Root nodule microbial communities from Medicago polymorpha collected in Santa Monica, California, United States - brown nodules | ecosystem: Host-associated > Plants > Roots > Nodule...
GGATAAAAATTAGTTTTTTTTTTTTTTTTTTTGAGGAATAGTCTTATATTTTTGTGTGTCTCATTTTAATCCCAACTTCTTCTAAATTGACATGTATGAATGGTTTGTGATTTTAACACATTGTAAAACTTTTGACACTGACAGCATATCAACATTAATTAAACTCTAATAATTTCTCTCTTGTCTTAAATATAATAAAAAAAATTGGCACTTAGCTATAATTTGTGTTAATTACGTTTTCAACATAGGTCTGATTAGTGAGCTACCTATGTGAAGATAATAGTACCTTTTTTTATTTACAGTTGATATTATTAACCTTTTTAAGTGTATGTGTCTCTCACGAGCCTAACTCCTGTACTTATTTGCCATTTTGCTCCTTTTTTCTTTAATTTTTTAATATTTATTTTATTGCTATATATAATAATGAATCAAAATTAATACATGTTGAATCTAGCGCAATGTGTTAGATTCTTACGACGTAACGAACCAATGTTTAAATTTTTAATAGGAAATGATAACCCATTTGAATATATAGTATCAAATTATCTCAAATGAACAAAACTCATGAGAAACAAAACATAAATAAATAAACTCACGTTAACCTCTCCGTTACTCTGGGAAAAGGACATTGACATGGTCATCCCAATTCTCATGAACAATTCGTTTCATTACCCATTTGAATTCAATTTCATTTATATACAATTTTTCTTAATACAGATGAAAAATAACAAATAGGAGATGAATTAAATACCATAAAATAATGAGACTAATGAAGCACAACATATTTAAAAAAAAACGCAAGTGTAATTTTAGACCACTATTTAATTCAATTTTATTTCATTTTCGTTGACAATTAAAAAGCAAGACACTCTAGTATAAACAAATATATATTGGTACTATGTATGATCAGAAAAAAAAAAAACTTTAGTTTAGAAACAATGGCAACGGATTTCTGTGAAACACATGGAACAAAACCCGCAAGCTTGCCTCCAATATGCATGTTCATATGCTATGGATTTAGCAAACATAAACAGCTATCACCATTTAATTGTCCACTTTTATTTTTTTAATTGAACGTGTCCAATAACTCAACTAATGATTCTTTTGTCCTAGATTTCTAAACTAATCAATAATGAAGCCAAACAGAGTAAAAAAAAGTGAAATTAACTTTAGTCTATTTTGTATGCAAAGAAAGTCCTTTTTGTTGTGTAGCCAAATTCAGGATCATAATCATTTTATTTTTACATTTTATTTGATTTTGTTACAATTTTCTGCTATCTCTATCTCTTCAAGATAATAATTATATGTGTGTCTCACAATCTATACTTTCAATACTATCTGTTAATTTTTATAAGCATCTTTTGTGGAGAAATCGAACCCGAGACACACTTAACCATTTTTATAAGCATCTCTTTTGGAGAAATTGAATACGAGACCTTAAGAGAAACATATTTCATAGTTCCAAATAAAAGTATTGAGATTTTGAGACAAGTTTATAATTGAAAGGGGATTTACAATTAGCGACGAAGGATGGAGTCATGGAGTATCGATAAAAATGAAAAAAAGATGTCAATTTCTATATTCTAAATCAATCTTTGAACTTGAAAGTAACACAAATCTAAATGTTCTTTTTTTCTTCCTCTTACTTTTCAAAGTCATTTAAGGAATATACAATCTTACAAAAAAATCTTGTTGGATAAATCTTCGGTCCACAACATCATCCTCCAACTTGTTGAAAAAGAAATGATGCTTTTGATTTAGACATTTGAAATAAAGCTGAAATAAATTACATTTAGATAAGAAGCCATCATCAATCATTATTTATTTACTAGTGCTTCAATATTCACAATTCAAACCAAGCAACTCCTTTTGTCTTTCCTCCCATCTTTTTTTCCTTACACCCATGATGATTCTCATTCATTCAATTCATTTCATTTTTGGTTCCAAAAAGCAGGTTAGAAGGAAAAATTGCAATCATAACTGGATCAGCAAGTGGACTTGGAAAGGCAACAGCCCATGAATTTGTCCAACATGGGGCCCAAGTAATCATCGCCGACAACGACACTCAACTTGGGCCAAAAGTTGCAAAGGAATTGGGCCATTCAGCAGAATATGTGGAATGTGATGTCACTGTTGAGGCCCAAGTAGAAGCTGCTGTGAACTTTGCCATAACAAACTATGGTAAACTAGACATCATGTACAACAATGCTGGCATAACAGGACCAGTAATCCCACCAAGCATTACAGAATTGGACCTTAATGAATTTGAGAAGGTCATGAGAATCAATGTAACAGGAGTAATTGCAGGTATATATTATCTTAAGAGAAAATACCAAAAAGAAAATAGAAAACAAAAACATAAGAAAAAATATGGGATGACAAAACCCAAATTCATGTTAAATAAATTTAAAATCACCTTTAACCTAAAGTTGTAATGCTATACCTTTAGAGAAAGTTTCATATATTTCCTAAGTTTAGATCTTTGTGATTTAGATGTAACTACAATAAACTTATCATTGTAGGTATAAAACATGCGGCACGAGTGATGATACCAAAGGGCTATGGGTCCATTATATGTACATCAAGCATAAGTGGGCTATTTGGTGGGCTTGGGCCTCATCCATACACAATATCAAAGTCTACAATACCTGGGGTGGTGAAATCTGTGGCTAGTGAACTATGTGGAGCTGGGATTAGAGTCAATTGCATATCACCAACTGCAATTCCTACACCAATGTCATTGTATCAAATTGGAAAGTTTATTCCTGGTGTGACCTATGAACAGATAGGGGAAATTGTTAGTGGACTTAGTGCTCTCAAAGGTGCCAAATGTGAGGACATTGATGTTGCTAGAGCTGCATTGTACTTGGCATCAGATGATGCTAAGTTTATCTCAGGTCAGAATCTCATAGTTGATGGAGGGTTCACTTCCATTAAAAATTTCGCGTTTCCTTCTCCGGATCAAATCGGTTAACTAGGGTTTAAATTGCGGTTGCGGAAAATTATGAATAAATGTGATTCATGTAGTGATAATTCAATGTGATCATGAAGACCTCAGCAATCTTTGTATAATTGTATTATGGTTTGTTTTTAAATTTGTGGGCCATTCAATTTTTATTTATTTAGAAACTTAAGGAAACCTATTTTTTTTCCCTATCTTTGAACCAAAGACAACTACACTATACAAAAAGATGATTGAGATGGAAATGAATTTGATACAATCAGTGGTCACTATAGTCAATAATTCTCATAGTAATTCATAAAGATTGAATGGTTGAGATTTCAAATTGTTAATTTGTTGAAATCACAATTCACAATGTGAGTCATCTAACCTATATTTAATGGATTAGATCGGATCACTACAGTGATCAAATTTGTGTACCTCAATTTAGTTAGAGCTATATTTGTGTACCTATTTTGAGTTTCAATGCAGTCCTTATAAAGGACAACATATATGTGATCTGATCAAATTCTTGTGGTATATACCAACTAAGGGCAATGAGATAGGGATAAGAGTCCTTAACATATCTGCTCTAGGCAAAGGGATGGTTGACAAGATAAAAGGATGGAGCCTACATATATGATAATTATTTATTATGAATACTTCTGTTTTTCCTATTTATTATGAGAATGGGAACAGCCGTACAAGTACAAGTGGTGCCACCATGCAAAGGTTAACCTCCAAATTTTATTCACATCACGAGTTTTGCAACTCAAGTATTAATGAATTTACCCAACTAGTAGTAGTTTGAGTATGTAGCAAGAGGAGAATGCAAAATTTGCAACTTGCTTCCATACGAGATTCATATCTTACATTAACATAGTAGTTTGGCACTTCCGCTAGATGGACAATTTTTATTTATTTTTACAAAAATAAATGATATTCATTCATTTAAATTGATAGAGTACAACGATACAATACAAATTTAAAGTTATTAAAAATAAAAAAGATGAATCTGCGAACAAACTCACATTATCCATGTTAATAGCATAAAACGACAAAGTACACATGTCTACAAATATGACTATATCCAAGCCACCGAATGACTCATATTTTTGGATCTGCAGCGTTAACGAAGCAAAAATTATTGATTAAATCTGCACTTGATCAAAGCTAATATTTCATCATGAATCAAATAAACACCACACCGAGACGAGAAATAAAAAACACACCGCACAAAGGCGGAAAATCAAAATAAACGAAGTCGTGCTAGAAGATGAAATCACCAAAACAAACAAAAGAAAATTGAAAATATGTGAAAATCACTTATTTTGCTAAAAGAGAAATTAAAACAATTCGGAGGGGTGATTTTGGGTCAAAATTGACCATAAATCACCCCTCTTTGTTAGATCAAGAAGAAGAAAAGTTGAGACGACTAGAAATTAGCTAGATGGACAACTTGTATTTATAAAGTCCATATTTTAAAATTAAAATTTAATTGATTTTATTTAAGGTATACAATTTTAAGATGTTTCCCCCACCCCTAAAATTTAAGAAATTATATTTTCAATAAATAAAGACCAAAAACATTCAAAAAATTTAGCATACGGTACAGATAAGATACACCAACAAATTTTTTATACTAAAACTTATATATATGTAAAATACTTGAAGAAAATAAGCATTGATCACCCTTCATTATTATCTGCATGTAAAGTTTTCTTATAAACTATACTATATTTTCATTTGTTGGGATATCGAGAGAAGCATTCAACACAAATTTTATCCAATATTGATTAATTGAATCACATCTCTCTCGTTACCTTCATCCACAAGAAATATAACTTTAAATGGTTTATCGAGAACCAATAATACTAATGCATTTCTAAAATTGAATCATATACATCTCTATTTAATTTCTACAACACTGTCTCATTTTTTTCCCCTTCATCTTTTCTAGGATACGCATATGTGAAGTATCTTATAAGTATCCTTGTGTATCTATGGAGTATCCAATAAGTATCTGATAATATATATTTTTTAAATCAAAATAATTAATTCCGATACTTCGTAGGTACGTATCCGCGAGTATCCATAGAGTATTGGTATCCGATACGGATACGACTCCGTTTTGGTGTACTCGGGCTTCATAGATTATAGATTAGAAGAGATTAATGTCCCACAACATAGGGAACATGCAAAGACCAAATCCCAATTCACAACGGTTTTTTATATTTAGTATTTGACAATATCTTTAATTATGATAATATCAAATGGAGGGAAGCTATAGAGAAAGGAAAACACTCAAAAGAGTGAAAGGCCATATAGAAGGACTTCACTTTTTTTTATGAAGTCCTTTTTGTAATATAAGATTATGGAAAAGTTTATAACTTTTTGGAACTACTTGGTAAAATGTGTGTATTTTATACTCACTCTGTTAAATAATAACCGAGTCTTTTGTATATTTGGCACATATTGAAAACAAGTATATATATAAGTAAAATAGAGAGAAAAATGATTTTGGGATTTTTTTTTTTTACAAATTACTCACTTATTTTGAGAGGGAAAGAGTACCATATAAAGAAAATGCATAAATTTGGGCCAACTTTTTCTCTTTCTAATTTTACCATTTATTTAAAATATTTTATTTACTATTTTATCCTTTTTATAATATTATTCAAATTATTAATTAAAAACATAGTTAAATCCCATTAAAATTGGAACTAGCCCACTTTTTTTTTTGGTGGTGTCTGGGGTTCGAATCCCAGACCTTACATATATTATGCATTGTCCTTACCAATTGAGTCAAGCTCACGGGGACGAACTAGCCCACTAGAATAGGCACAATATTTATTTTTTTAAACATAATAGGTACAATATTTATAAATTATAACAAAACCTTTTTAATTTTTTTTAAGAACTTTGTTTTAATCTTATTTTCCAAAAATATTCAATTGTTATATCTTTCTAACTAAGATTAAGCAATACAATAGAAAATGGATAAAAACACCGTGCATAATTTACACATGTTAACGCGATAAAAACAGTGGAAAGACACATAAATATTCATCTTTCTTCCAGTGTATAAAAATAAAGCTTAAATGCATGTTTGATCCCTTATGTTTATTTTAGGTTTTAAGTTGGTCCCTTATGTTTTAAAAGTTTTAAGTTGGTTCAAAACGTTATTCACATTAAAATAAGTTAGTCTCTTCCGTCACTTGGCCGTTTAAAGATTCATGTTTACAATATGAGTGATGAAATTTAACTTATTTAAAAAACTAATTTTAAACCATTTTAATTTTTATTTATTTATTAAACTCAATATCATGTCACGTAAGAGATTAACTTATTTTAACGTGAGTAAGATTTTAGAGCAACTTAAAACCTTTAAAATTTAAGGGACTGATAATACTTTTAAAACTTAAGAGACCAACTTAAAACCTAAAATAAACAAGATTAAACATACAATTAAGCGTAAACAAAATGTGTGCGCTATGGTTTGGGATCCAGCATGCGTCTTCAGCATCAATTCAAAGACAACGGTAAAAACAGGGAACATGTATGCATAATGTAGAGGGTGAGCTGTGAAGACAATGGCCTCTATACATTGCTGGGCCATTCAATTGAAAATTAATGAACGTGGTCCCATAACTTCGTCTTGACTTAGGGATGGCACTTGTGTCTTAGCTAGGGATACGATCCTTAATCCTGCCCACCTTATTTTTTTGATCGAATAATCCGGTAATTAGAAATTTATTTCATTAAGATGAATAAGTAATAACGGAAAAATTTAAAGAAACGATATTTGAACAATAATTTTATGACGACTTTTGTGTCAACTCTATCTTTTATACTTATATTGTGGTTTTATTTTCTCTTTTTATTATTTTGTTTTTGTGCCAATATATATATTTTTTGTATATTTTAGTTGTCCTAAAAATTGTACTATAAAAGTGGTTGTTCAAATAACATTCCAATAAAATTTAAGTTCAAACCTGATTCATACATATTGTATTGAATTTTCCCACCAATTGAGTTAGCTCACATAGACACCTTTATACTCTTCTAATCACACTGGGAAGTTAGAAATATATAATCTATGCTATATATAAAGAAAATACACGATTTTAGACTGACTTTTTCACTTTCAATCATATCTTTAAACAAATTTGATTATAAAAATGTTATTTTGGTAGTGTCAGTAAAAAATATAAGATTTTATATTATATTTGTTATATAGTTGATATCATTGAAAAAAATAAGTATAGTTTGATATAATATAAAAATGCAAAATATCTACAATTTATACCTATAATTTTAATCAAAATCAAAATAATTTTAAACAAAATTTCATAAAAAAATATTGCCAGTTGTTTATACACATCAGCGTAATAGAACGCTAGATTTTTTTTTAGGGTTAAATATGTTTTTGGTCCCTATAAAATTGGGACCTTTTAAGTTTAGTCCTTACTTAATTTTAATAGTTTTTTTAGTCCTTAAAAAATATTCTGCACTCAGTATTAGTCCACCCTCAATTCAATTTTGTTTAATTTATGCTTAAACTTTTGAGTTTTTAAACAATTTTTTGCAAACGTGTTAAGAACATTTCTAAAAGCTCCTTTGCAAAAAATTGTCGCAAAATTTGATTTATACGTCCAGATTTTGTTAATTTTCTTTAACTTTTGCCGTTTTAAAAAATTCACATTTAATTCGTTTCATGTTAAAAAAATCTAAATTTTGGTAAATGAACCTTTCATAGTGTTCTAAACTTGTCTTAAAAAAATCGTTAAAAATTTAAGAGTTTAAGGATAATTAAACAAACTCTGTTGTAACAAGGACTAAAATTAGAAGTAATTTTTTTGCAAGGACTAAAAAACCTATTAAAATTAAGTAAGGACTAAACTTAGAAGTTTCCAATTTTATAGGGGCCAAAAACATATTTAATTTTTTTTTAACATTTTTAGTTCATATTCTTATAAATGTTTTTTTGACAATTTTTTTAAAACTATATATTTAAATATTTTTGTTTTGGTCCTCTCAATTTTTTGTTTTTCGTTTTGTTAGACACTGAATCATTCAAGAATCTCATAAAAGTGACACATGACCAATGACTCATGGCTTCTTCCTAAAAAAAAATAAAACTAATGACTTTATTTTATGGCTTCTATATATTGCTGGGCCATACAGTTTTAAACTAAAATTTTAAAATGAGTTATGCATTTATATTTTCACATGAAAATATTTTATTTTATATAATTATTTAATTATGTGTTCTTTTTTTGCTTGACAATAATAGTACTTTGAAGATCGTGTTTAATAGCGTCTAAAACTATAGTTTTTTTCTTTTTAATATACCAATTTTTTTTAAATAAAAAAACCAAATTTTGCTTTTAGTCCCTCAATTTTTTTAGTCCTTACAAATGATAAATTTTTTAATTTTTGTGTTTGATGTTTTGTTTTAGTCCTTACAAAATTCATCGATAATTAAATTGATTCCTGTATATCAAAATAAAATATTCTATATATTATATGAACCAATTTTAATATGAATAAATTTTACAAAGACTAAAGTAAATGACAAGGATCAAAAGTATAAAATGATATATTTAAAGGGATATTATTTTATAAAGACTAAAAACAAAAAATATATACTTGCAGAGATCAAACACATTTAATTCATTAACTTTTCACTTTTAATTTCTTATTGAGTTTCATTTCATAGACACTGAATTGTAACATTTGTATAATTGTATTTGTTTTTATATTTTGTTGATTGTGTTGAGATGGAAAATCCTAAGATAGTGGCAAAACCCAATGCAAATTGCTTGTTCTCATTTCAAACATAGTCTTTCACCTATAAATTTTCAATGCATTTGAAGTTTGATGAAGCTACTTGATTAGTTTGTAGAGATAAAGGAGGGACAAGTGGAAGGAAGGTATAGAACAAGCGTTGAACAAGCTAGAGGGAATTGAAAAGTAGTGTCGAGAGTTCCAAGTTTGATTAAAGATCAGTGTCATAAAAGTTGGGGAAAAGGGGTCACGAGAAGCTTGGGTTTGTTTTGGAAAATTTATTCCAAAAGACTTGGCAATGAATCTTGCATGGTTCAAATGACAACTTGGGGAGTTCATTTGTTGGGGCAATAGTTGCACTCACTTCAAGTTGAACATAAATATATGATGATGTGTGTGTTTGTGGAATAGTATACGACCTCATGTTTAAATTTGAACGTATTATTTTATCTAGGATGTTGTTAGAAATGTTTTTCTTTTACCAACTGGTCAGGGCCCGTTTGGATTAGCTTATTTTAGAGCTTATATAAAACAGCTTATGCAAATAAATAAGTTTGTATGTATTATTTATAAGTTTTCAAGGTAGTTTATGAAAAAACAGTTTACGAGGATACAATTTTCGTTACTGAAAGCTTATAAATTAAAATAAAACCTTATTTATTTACATAAGCTATTTTTCATAAGCTCAAAATAAGCTCAAACCAAACGGGAGTCTAATAAAAAGAGATTAGACTCTACACCTACTCTCTTGTAAGCCATCACTTAAAACTTTAATTTCTTCTCCTCTATCTTCTTTATCCATTAAAGAGGGGTGGTTTAATGTCAATTTTTGATGCCAAATCACCCTTCTTAATCGTTTTTATTACCTTTTATTTAAATAAGTGATTTTCACATCTATTTGATTTTTTCTTTTGTGATTTCGTTGTCTTAGTGCAACGTTGTTTTGTTCGTCGTCTTTGTGCGGCATTGTTTGTCTTTCCCGTCTTGTTTAGTTGTTTGTTTGGTTCAGGTTGTCAGATTAGTTTTGATCAAGTCCAATCAATGACTTTAATGTCGTCAACGTTGCAAATTAGAAGACTTGATTATTCCAAAGACTTGAATATTCATATTTGAAGGCTTATGTACGTTGCTGTTTTATGTTATTCACGTGGATGTTGTGAGTTTGTTCATAGATTTATCCTTTTTGTTTTAAGCAAATTTGCATTGTATCAATTTATTCTATCAATTTGAATGAATAAACATCGTTTATTTTTCATAAAAAAAGATTAGACTCTAGTAACAAAAAAAAAAAAGATACTAGACTCTTACATCTTTTTTTTGACAAGCTAATCTTTGATTTTCAGTTAAGTAAGTTGCACACATTTAGTGTCCGAGACACATTAAATACGAACCTTTAATATAAGAAAACTATACCAAATACGAACAATTGAAGACCCAATAGTAAACCTAAAACTTCTCCAACATACACATCAGTGTGCCACTCCGTCTTAACTAACACAAAGCTGCCATCATCACCCCATCATCACCCCTTATACAAATTTCTAATCCAATCTTATTCTCATGATTAGGGAAAGATGCCGCAATGTTGCCATCCATTTTACTGGATCGAACACGGTTGGTCGAACACCGTTGGTGTTCATATCAATATATATATATATTTTTTTTGTTTAATGTTCATATCAATTCTTTATTTTTGAAATATTGTTTTTTTGTAGAGATTATTTTGAAATATTGTTAAAACTGAAAACTAATGATCATATATGCCGGCGCGGGTACATTTTGTGGCGCGTCGCTTTCTGGTCCCAACTAAATTCATCCTAATAATCTCTGTATTATAGTATGTCTATCCTTCCTAATGGATGAATGAAATATGATACTACTATTATATAGTTACATGCATGTCAGAGGTCATTCAAAAATCGAAAAGTAAACTAGTAATCAAAAGAAATTATAAGGAGGTGTAAAAACCTGTGATTTCATTAAAAACTGGCTGCTAGGTGCCACCTAACCAAATCTTTTAAAACCTTCAATTTCTTATCAACAACAGTTACCAGATAATTGACTCGTGGAAAACTACAATACAACTTGTCCAATAATTTTATTGTCTTTGATTTGATTTTTTTTAAGAGGCAAATCAATTATATTAAAGATAATCTAATAAATAAGCATAAGACATGTTTTTTGGTAAATAAAAAGCACCATAGTGGCTAGGACCACTAAAAACAATAATAACATTCAGCATCTATAATAATACATAATGCCCAAATTAAAGACATATATCTTGAGTTCACTGAAGTCCACTTTATTTCTCCTACCTTTGCTGTTACACTTGCAGCCTCAGGATCCTCCAATACCTTCCAAACACATCTCCCTTCAAATTGCTACCCCTTTGCTTCATGTGTTTGATTTTGATTAGAGTTCTTCACATTTGGATTTTCCTAGTTAGTACACTTCAATTCGTAAGATGTACCGTAGAAGTTCAATTTTTTCACAATTTAACTAAAAGAAAGTACAAAAAAGGGATATTCCACTTGAGGTTTGTCTAAATGACAAACCTATTCTCTGAACAACACACACCCCTCTCTATTTTGTAAAATAGATGTGTGTCACTTAAATAAAAATTATGCTATTAAGTGTAAACTCTCTCAACAAATAAAAGCAGTGTGGTGTTAATTAATTTAAAGAATGTGCTATAAAAGTACCCTGAGAGAGATGAGTCCAATGTCGTCCCATATGAAATATCTAAAACATAATGAACGTGTTAACTAATTTTATTGCCTTTAATAGTAAATCATTGATGATTTGGTCCTTGGATTTGTTAAGGTAGATTTATTCTGGAGTGATCATTAAACATCTTTTATTCTCTCTATCTCTATCCATCCTTTACATATCAATATATCATATCTATCACTTATTTCTCTTTTATCTTATGAAAATCATACATTTAATACGATACAAATATGATACGACACCAATACGACGATACATAAAATGACCTATTAGCTAATTTTATAGAATTGTTATAAGTGGTGAATGTAATCTTTACCAAATAAGAATATGAAAAAAAGTAGTTTTTAGAGTAACTTAGTCTTATTAGTTAGTTTTCTAGAATTGTTATAAGTGGAGAATGTAATCCCAACCAGATATGAATAGGAAGAAAGTAGTTTTTAGAGTAACTTAGTTTTAACCTCTATCCTTTTTATATCTTAACAATTTGCATGTATCTATCATTTTTATGCATTTTTTTAGTCTCGTAGCTCAAACCCAAAATATTTAACATTCTACTAGAGTATTTAATGAATGTCTTCGTGAGCTTAACTCAGTCGGTAGGACAATGTACAATATATGTAAAGTCCGGGGTTCAAACCCCGACCACCACCAAAAAAAGAGTATTTAGTGAACACGCAATAGAAGACTTGAAACATGTCTTTTAAGCATATTGTTGAGTCTCACTTAACTTTGACTCAATCTAAAATCTTCATGACTCACATTTAATCACCGATCTTGAGAATGAATCAACTTTTCTTTGCTCAAATGTCTTTGTCTTAGATTAACCTTCCATCGACTGGGGTGCTTCTCCAACTAAATCTTAACCGCCTTATCTGTCTTTGTCGACAAACATGATAATTTTTTTAAATTGTGTCAATCAACTAATTTGATAATTTTGTATCAAAAATAACATTTTTTTTATTTAAAATTGCCTTAATTTCTTTACTAGATCACTTTTTACCCTAATTCTTCCACCTTCAACCCTTCAAAAAGCTCTTTTTTTTGTGTGTGTGTGAACCTTATGGTTCATAGAGAAAAGAGATCCTAGTGATTTAGAGTTTGATCGAAAGATAATTAAGTCTGACCTATACAAATTCTTTCAAATAATTCATTTTTTTTTTTAAGGAAATTCATTATTTGATATGATTCATTAGAGAAATGATATTTGAACAAACTATATTGTGACAACTTTTTGATATATAGCACTTGTGTGACATTGTGGTTGATGACATTGGCCAACCACAATGTCACAATTGTACAAAAAAACAAAAAAAAAAACTTGTGAAAGAGAGAGAGAAGAAGACCACTTGTGATATTGTGGTTGATCAATGTCACCTAAGTGCTATCCTTTTAGACAACTTTCCCTTTCATACTCATATGATGTACTTATCTCCTCTCTTCATTTTTCTTCCTCGATTGTTTTTGACCAATAATAAGAGAGAAAAGCAATGTTGTCATAAAAGTTGTCATCAAATAGTCGTTCAAACATCATTACCCAATTCATTAACCACCTGAGTCTAATTAACTAGTTAATTAAAGAGAAACGTTAGCGAGTGCACTATGATACTTTGAAGCATCCAAAATGATAAGATTTTATGAAAGTTTGTGCATTTATTGCATCAGAAATTAAAGTGTTTAATATTTGTAAAGAATAATTTTTTGATTAGAAATATTGAAAAAGTAGTCGAAAACATTCTTGTTTATAAAGCTCTCTCCAAAGACGTTTTTAATTAGTTTGAATGAGAGGAGTTGTATAAATTGCTCAAGGTAATTTAGCAAGAAAGAGAAGAGAAGAGTAGCAGCAAGGTGCACATGCAGATTGCAGAGAGACACTACACTTGGATAAACCTCACTCACTCAACCAGCCATTCCCTCTTCATTCACTCACACACAAGATAAACAACACAAACACAACGTTCCCTTTTTCTCTCCATCATCATCATCTTCTTCTAACAACAAAACAAAACAAAACAAAAACCTCTTCAGTTTCACTTTTCTCTTTTTTGTCTCTCTGTCATGGAGAGATACACGCTACCCTTACCACCTCAACAAGTTCACAACACTCTCACTATACCTTGGACTGAACCACAACAACAAGAATCTCCTTCTTCATGGTCCACACCTAACTCCGAACCTAAACACAACGAACAAGACATTGCAATAGCTATTGCCATGGCTGGTTCTTCTCTCCCTTTCTTCAAACCCGAACCTGATAACAACAACAACAACTTCTACAACAACAACAACAACGTTGTTAATGTTAATAATGTTATTCCCTTGCCGGATAATTTTCTCATGCACCAAAACACAAACACCATAGATTCAATTTCAAATCCACACTCTTTCTTCCACAACAATAGCAACTACTTCTTCAACAACAATAATACCAATAACCCATTTGAAATGGGGTTTGAAAATGGATTCTTTATGGGAAATAACAACACTTCAACTTCCCCTGTTTTCATGGGTGGGTCCCTTTCAGCTTCTGAGTTTCCTCCGAGTCTTGAACTCGATGCTGCTCCAGTACCACCTTTCAGTGCTTCGTTTTCTATGCCTCTTGAGCTAGCTCAACCTCAACAACAACAACATCAACAACAACCCACGACGCTGTTTCAGAAGCGTCGTGGGGCGTTGGAGATTCCAAGGTTGGAGACTGTTGGGAACAAGAAGAAGAGGAAGGTGGAGAAGAGTTGGGAAGAAGAAGGAAGCGGTGGTGGTGGTGGTGATGATGTTGATGATTTTTCTGAGTTGAATTATGATTCTGATGAGAATGGGAATGATTTGAATAATTCCAATGGGACTGTTGTTACTGGTGGAGATCAAAAGGGGAAGAAGAAGAAGGGGCTTCCGGCGAAGAATTTGATGGCTGAGAGGCGCCGGAGGAAGAAACTCAATGATAGGTTGTACATGCTTAGGTCTGTTGTGCCTAAGATTAGCAAGGTATGGAAGCAATTTATTTACAAACTATTGTGAAATTGGATCCTTTTAGAAAAAAATGTTTGAATCATATTTATATTAACTTCTATTAAGGTTTTAAATTGCGGTCGCAGTAATGGATTGTGATTTTTGATGTTGCAAAAATTGTTGTCAAATGTGTCTGATGTAGCCATAATCGCGGTCACATAAAAATAAAAATCTTATCTTGATGTCTTAGACAGAATTCCGGTCTCCTATAATTAGAAATGTCTCCTCTAATCAGAAATGCCATTGAATAAATAGTAAAATTAGTTTTTTTTTTCTTTCAAAAAACATAACATTTTTGTGGTAGTCCTTGATTTGAATAATAGAAATCATGAAGGGAATTTTATTTATCAAACTAGTTTTTTGAACATGTATTTTGTTGGTCTAATTAGTCCTTGAAATGCTTGTGTGAAGAATTATTTGATTTGATTAACAAAATACACATTGGAGGTTTTTGTTAGTAATCTCAATTACTCAAGAACTAATTTAACTGGTCTTAAAAATTTTGGTGACTAATTTGACTATTTACTTGATGCCATCTTGTTGCTTTTGTTTGGGGAATCTAGTCTTTGGGAATCTTGTTGCTTATGTTAATGGTAGCGTTGCATTTCCTTTATGTGGTAATTAAAAACTTAGGAAGTAAAACATGCTAATTTTGGGTATTTTCATTTGTTCATAGATGGACAGGGCTTCAATACTCGGAGATGCAGTTGACTACTTGAAGGAGCTGCTGCAGCGGATTAATAATCTTCACAACGAACTGGAATCAACTCCACCTGGCTCATTGCTGCAACCATCTGCAAGTGCAAGCTTTCACCCGTTGACACCAACTCCGCCGACCCTTCCCTGTCGAGTCAAGGAGGATCTATATCCTGGTGACTTGCTAAGCCCCAAAAACCAATCTCCCAAGGTAATTTTTGTTTCCCATTACACAAATTTGTTGTAAGATATGTCAGATTGCGGACAATGTAACTTATTGTCACGAGTCATAACTACTTTCATGTTGACGAGTAACATGGCAAACTAGTGCACATGGATGCAAATCATTTGCATGGTAATTGAGGAAATTGTTTAAACTTTTGAGTTTATGAAATTTACAGGTGGAAGTTAGGGTAAGGGAAGGGAGAGCCGTCAACATTCATATGTTTTGTACTCGCAGACCAGGACTTTTGTTATCTACCATGAGGGCTTTGGATAACCTTGGATTAGATGTTCAGCAGGCTGTTATCAGTTGTTTCAATGGCTTTGCATTAGATGTGTTCAGAGCCGAGGTATTAGTTCTTTCTCTGGTTCCAAGCTTCACTCAAATATATCCATCATAAACCTTTCTTACATTTTACTATGATGCTTGCAATTGATGTTTATTTGCCTTTTTAGGTTGTTTTTTTGTGAAGCATTTTGAGTTCCACTGACTATTAAATTTCTACCATTTGAAGTTCTGGTGTTGATTTAGTCTTTTTTGTTTCTTAGCAGCAATGCAGAGAAGGCCAGGATGTACTCCCCGAGCAAATTAAAGCAGTGCTGTTGGATTCAGCGGGCTACAATGGTTTGAACTGAATGAAGTTCCTGATAAAATGCTACCCTTATAGAGGTACTAACCGTAGCTGCTGTAGCTTGCTGTTTGTAGATGCATTGCTTCTTGTTCCTGTTAGTAAAGGTCTGTGTCTCCAGGTCAAGATCAGATAGAATAGCTTAATCTGTAGGGTGGAGGAGATAGGTCTTATACTTTTCTCAATTGTGCTTATGACAAAAGCAAACTTGTGTTGTTGAATTTATGATCAAGTGGTGGAATGAATTGTTTTATTTATTTTTTTCTTATCCATTTTTCTATTAAGTTTTTTGCTTGTTGAATTTTTTATTGTGATGCACCTTGGCAGAGTCCTGAAACCAGAGAATATCCTCTTTGCCTCCAAACCCGAGGAAAACCTTTTCACTTTCTTTTTAGTTGGAAAAAAATCTTGGCACTTTTAAAATTAAAATACCTCTATCAATATGGTGTAACTCTAGCTGTAAATATTTGGGTTTCCTAAACATGTGACGAGGTATTTAATCTCTAATCGATATGTATGGAAAAAAAAATAGGTGAAAAAAACCTCGTATTTTAGAAAACGGATTATGCTACTTTAACGTGAACATTTTAATTTTAATTTATAAAATTTATAAAATAAAGGGATCTTAGTTGATGATAAGAAAATCAACAATTTGATATTATGTCTACACACATAACAAAACATAAAAGAATTAAAATAAGATTTTTCCCTCAATGTCTACACTAAAATACCTCATCAACATGGTGTGAAAGGAATGGTAGATTTTGGATCATAAGTATGTGATCATTTTAATCTCTTGGTGTATTTGTTAGCATTTTTCAAACTTAAATGAATAAAAATCCTGAAAACAACACTGGTAAACAACAGCATTCTTTGCTGCTGCAACCTTTAAGGATCAGTAATTTCGTTACTTTAGGTCAAAATCATTGAAGTATCTAGTAGAAGTGACGTGAGGACTCTGAAGTCTCATTACACGATCTTTCCAAATCATTCATGATACATCCATTTCATCACTTATGTCAAACCATTCGTTACTATTCACACACTCACAACACAAGTAACTTCATAGAAAATGCATAACTTATAAAGATTTGCTGGATCTCATCATAACTAGTACCTTCAATTAGTGTGTACAAATTGTTCCTCCTAATTGAGCAAAACATACATAAGTGGCACAACACTATCAATAGTATCAAGGTTTCAAATGGCAGCTTATGATCATTGAAATTGTGAATAATTGTATTGAATTATTGCTGAGACTTAAACACTGTTGATGTCTAGATCCAAATTGCAGACACAAACCTTTTTTGAAACACTTGTTAATTAGTACTATGCTATAAACACTCCTCAGCTGTCTTCAGGAGGAGCATGGTCATATATATTACACAATTTTGTCTCATGGTTGGTAACGACAAGCTAGTAACAATGTACACTTACCACAATTCATACTAGTACAGTACACCACAATGGTGTCAAAATAAATTGTTTGGACAGCGATAACCACTCAACTCACGTCGGCAATGATTTGTCAATGTCATTGGTTGAAAGCTTTAACATATAAAATATAGTGAATCTTGGATAAAATAAGTTTTTTTTTTATTATTATTTTTTTTATCTAGAAACAATTAACATGATGCTTTAAGCCTATCGAGACTAAAATTGTGATTAATTTGCAAAATAGTAAATAATGAACAAAACAGTATACAATAGTACATGATAGTACTTTCGACAAAAAATTGTCTTAGCGAGAGACAAAAATTGCTATTTTTGTCTAACCTCTTGCTACTTATTTTTGTCTCATTCTTGCAACTTGTTTTTGTCAAGTCCCATAATCTATTTCTAAATCAAATGAAATACAAAAAATGTTGTGTCCAATCTGATGTTTTTAAACAAATCAAACGCCCCCTGAAGAGGAAAACCAAAAATTATTATGCGTACAAATTCCTTTAATATTTTTTTCTAGTTAAACTAGTTTTTTGAATATGTATTTTGTTGGTCTAATTAGTCCTTGAAATGCTTGTGTGAAGACTAATTTGATTTGATTAACGAAATACACATTGGAGGCTTTTGTTAGTAATTTCAGTTACTTAAGAACTAATTTAGCTGAGCTTAAAATTTTGCTGGGCCTGATAAAATGCAACCTTTATAGAGGTACTAACTGTAGCTTGCTGTTTGTAGATGCATTGCTTCTTGTTCCTGTTAGTAAAAGCCTGTGTCTCCAGGCCAAGATCAACTCGATTAGCTTAATCTTTGGGTTGAGGAGATAGGTCTTACATTTTTCTCAATTGTGCTTATGACAAAAGCAAATTGTGTTGTGAAATTTATGATTAAGTGGTGCAATGAATTGGTTAAATATTTTCTTGTCCATTTCTGAAGGGTTTGATCTCTCACCAATGTGCATGAAAAAATATTTGTTGAAAATTAGTCTACACACTTGCACACAAAGACACCTTAGTAGTGAAAATACACGGTGTTTAAAAAGTGGATTAGAGTCTAATCATTAGACTACTTCAAAGCAAACATTTTAATTTAGAGAATAAAGTAAGGGATTTGAGTATTATTTTTTTTTTGAACAAAAGATCCTTGCAAAGAAAGAAGGGTTTATATAATAATGATAAATGCTAACATGTGTTCTAAACACATATGTCTATATTAAGGAATTCAATATAGAATATTCATCTTAAAAATCGTGTATTTAATTTTTTAAAAGTTAAAATATTATTTCAATGCAAAACTTCCATTTTTGTTTTCTTTAACATGTGTTCTTAGGACCTTATAATTATTTTGTTAAACACAGTTTATCAAAATCATTGAAATATATCTAGGAGAAATGCATATAATATCAAGCTTTTGGTGCTAAAAGAATTGTCAGATCTTATCATTAGTTCTTTTCATGAATAAAAATATATTGTTACTCCAAACTGAGAAAATATACATAGGTGGTACAACACTATCATTACTATCAAGGTTTCAACTTCAAAAGGCAGTTTGTGATCATTGAAATCGTGGAGTATTGCAATGATGCTAAAGCATAAAAAAATCTTGTTTGTCTAGATCTAAATTGCAGCCACAGTCCTTTTTTGAAACACTTGTCAGTACTAAGGCGATGCTTCGAAAAGATGAACCTACACAAAAAATCTTTACGCTCAAATAATGGCACGCACAATTCCACAATACTGTAGCTTATATATCTAATCCTCCCGTTAACCCTTTTTGTTTCAGTTACATCAATAAAAATATGAGATGAAGACCTTTACTAAACAAAAATATTGCAAATTGTAATAACACATCAATCAGACCATCTTTCCTTCGAACTCCTTAAATTTTAAATTTTTAAAAATTTCTGCTACATACAGTCCTCGACTGGCATTTGGAGCATGGCCATGCAGATTACACAATTTTGCCTCATTCATGGACATAACTGCTTTCATGATATATGTTGTTTTTGTATTTTAAAATCAGAACTACTACCAAAGGAATTACCGGGGTGAGTCACGACCATGTCGCTTTCTTTAAGACGTCTCGCGGCACTACCCAAGTTTGTGCAAGGTAGACTAACAACCACGCCGTCTCTAGGATAAAACGGCCCAGATCACTGTTACGATTACACACTGCACATTATATAATCGCTCGAGATATACACCTCTAGTATGGTTTAATCGTTCGATTAAGACCACTCAAATACGGTACGTAGCCGCTCTATTCGAAACCGAAAGGGACAGAAAGGAGTAGAAGGAGAAGAATGACTCGTCAACACAAGTCGAAGGGAGAAGCACAGGAAGTATGAACTGTGAATTTCGGTGTAAAGAATGAGTGGGGCGAGCTCTCCATTTATAGGGAGAGTTAGTAACAAAAAAACGAGAGACTTGGGATTAAGTCGGCTTAATCCTTAAGTAACCGCATTTTGTTTCTTAATTGGATATATCCAGAAAATTCTGGACACGTTTTGGGTTTCAGATTGGTACGCGTAGCGCTTTCAGATAATGACTAAATTAATTAATTTAACATTTTCAAGTGACAAAAAAATATACATCATTTTGACCCAAACCTAGGCCCGGACGGACGGCGGTGTCGTCGCGCATGATATATATGTTTTGGTAAGCGCTCACCCGTATATACATCATTTTGACCCAAACCCAGGCCCAGACAGACGGCGGTGTTGTCGCGCATGATATATATGTTTTGGTAAGCGCTCACCCGTTTACAAAAATGGGTACCCCAAGGGCACACCCTTGGAGGTCACTCTACCCTTATATAAACACTTACTAGTTGGTGTGGCTCACCAATGTGGGACATTTTTAAGTCACACACATACACTAGTTCTTACATTGTGTTTTTTCCTTATCCAATTTTTCACTAGATTCAACTAGTGTTCCAACAATATAGTAAAACACGGTTCCGGATCGTCTCCCTCAACCGGAGAATCCAGTCAAATCTGTGCTACTTGTTTCCCACTAAGGAATGTACATAGGACCCTCCGGTGAGAAGTGATTGAGCTGTGATGATTTACACTGCACTCTCTCAAGTGAAAATTTCATAGGAGGGGATCCGTTTCCAGTAATACACAGGTAAGGACAATCATGTAGCAATTATTAATGTAGATTTTCTTATGGTGTGTTTGGATCTAGAAACCACGACAACTGCAAAACTGCGTTCTAATGTCATATTTTTCGGTGAATTCCAGAAGCTAGGAATCCCGACTTCTACTAGACGCTTGTCTATTAATGTTTTGACGCGGAAATAGACATTCTTCACTGTATCACAATTCATGCTATCAAAATGGTGTGACGATATATTAGCCACACACCAGAATATGATTAGTCACTAGCTGAAAATTTTAAAATATACATAAAACCAGTGCTCTTGAATTAAAAAAATAATTTATTATCTAAAAACACATAACTAACCATTCAAATTATAAACACATGCTTGAATTGTTCCACAAATAAATTGAGTTTGAGTTCTCATAAACAATTCATTTTTAGTGGATCTCATTAACCACTAATTTCATACATATAAAGTTGTCAATTCGTCGCGTCGCGTCGCTAAGTATCAAGATGTTTAATAAAAAAAGGGTCATGCTAACCCTCGCCTCAGAGACATCAATTAAGAAGAGTGCTTGTACATAGACAAACATAGGTGACATACACCCCTTAAACCCCCACACATAAATGCAACATGTGGCAGTGTGGGTCCAAAATAACTACATATCATTTGTTACACATTACCAAAATAGGAACTTCTACTGTACACTCGTAAATTGAGGTGTACCGGTACTCTTGCTTCCTAAATCTATAAACTAACGATCAATTTTATGAAATAAATAGTTATTTGTCGGCATTTATATTTTAGAAAATATGATTTCATAAGAAAAACACATTATTCATTGTTTATAAGAATCATAATAATTTTTTTACATATTATCGTATAAAATAATCAAAGTTCTCTATTATGAGTGATAAAAATTCAAAAAAAATTAATTTTATTTCGTTTACGCTTTTGATGAATAAGATTTAATCATTATAATTATAAATGATAAAAAATAATATTTTTCTTCAAAAAGCAACTCAGTTACCATTAAAATTAAAAGTTTGGTGTACCGGTACACTCAAATATATTGGGTATACAGTAGAATTTGCCTACCAAAATACCCTCCCACATAGGGGTGTCTACAAGAGTGGGGTCAGAATCCTCTCCATTTGTTCCATTTAGAGAGATAAAGACACATAAAAAATAAAAAATAATTAATGATGGTGGGACCCACCACTTATTTTTTGTGTCTATCTCTCTCCAAATTGCAACAAACAGATAAATTTATAAATTGAGAGGATCTTGACCCACAAGAGTGGTATGAAAAAATGTTTCTATCTATATTTTCCCATTAAGAAAGTCAAAACAATAAAGTTTTAAAGATAAAAATAACACTTTTTAGAATTTCGAGGAGTTGACTGAACAACTTTCAATGCAATACTACTCCCTACGTCCTGTAATAGATGACTCATTTGAAAATGTGCAATTTTGACCTAACTTATTTTGATCATATTTTTCTACTAATATACAAAGATAGATAATATCATATAAGATGTCGTTAGATTCGTCTCGATAAGTATTTTCAATATATCAAATTTTCATAACTTTTTTTAACATATTATTCAAGATATTTAAGCTCAAAATTATGCAGTGACATGTGTAATAGAGTCAACTGTGTCATGTATTATGCGACAGAGGGAGTACTATATTTACTTCCCTAACCAATGTCTAAGGGACATCAATTAACATTTTCCATAAAAAATAATTATTTTCAATTAGATAAAATCTTAAATAAATTTTATTGAAAATCATCTAAAATTATTGCAATCTACAAGACATTGTATTTTTTTATAATTTTCTTCTGTCCTGAAATAATTATTGTATTATTTTTTATTTAAAAAAAGACAATTATTGTATTTAATAATGTGCTGTCATTTAACGACACACAATTGTCGTTTAAAAAGTGGGAGTTGAATAAAGAAAAAAAGTACAGCCGCCGCCTAGGGAAGTAGCAGAGTACTTTTAGCTGCCATTACAGTCGGTTACCAACAATTTTAAGGTACTTTGTCTTCCTTAATCACTCCAATTTTGTCAAATCTTACGTTACTACATTTTTTAACCTTGTTGTTTTTTTCAGTTCCAATTATTTACCAAAACAAGTAATCCTCATTTCGAACAATCATGGCAACACAAGTGGGTTACGTTAAAAGCGTATTCCCAGTAGCAACTACGCGCAAAATCTCACATTCTGAATCATTTTTCTTGCCGTGTCGAATCGGGTACACAACTCGTGTTGCTCACGTCCCCCTTGTGAAGAAAGTGTCGAGTGATGCAGTTAGAATCAGTTGTTGCAGCAACAATGCAAGGGAAAGTGATTTTGGGGCTGAGAAGGTAGAGGAAACTGAAAAGAGTTACAGTGTTGTTATGAAATTTGGTGGGTCTTCTGTTGCCAATGCTGTGAGGATGAAAGAGATTGCTAATCTGATATTGAGTTTTCCTGAAGAGAGGCCTATCATTGTTCTTTCTGCTATGGGAAAAACTACTAACAGACTATTACTGGTATTTCTTTTCTATTTGTTGTCTGTTTTATATTTTTAAGGCTTAATTAATTGATTTTTTTTAGTTTCAGGGTCGGTTTAGATATATAAACAACTTAATTAAGAGCTTATATATAAGCTATTGCTATAATAAAAAATGTATATACACCAATTTTAGTTTTAGGGTCTAGTTTGATAAACAACTTAATTCGGCGCGGATGAACACTTACTATATAGAAGCTATTTCTATAGTACAAAAGCGAATATGATCAATCAAAATGTTTTCATATAAACCGTCATGGAGAGCTTATAGGTATTAGCTGAAAACAACCTATGGACATGTCATAAGCTGCTTTCTTACGCTCTCCCAAACACCATGTCAAATGCTTATGCTAGTACATAAGCTTAGATAAGATATTCAAGTCAATCCAAACACTGACTTAGTGCGTGTAAAAAATTATCGGATTCAATCCTGAAACATAGGAAAAGTTGTTTTTGTTTCTAGTTATGTTATACCTTGAAATTCAAGAGAAATTAATTTTGTTCTAGTTGATTTGCTTTTAATCATTGTAATGTACTAATGTTTGTCATTATAAGAATAATCTCTTTTTGGTATGTGAACCATGCTGATTTAATTCCCTGAAATAAGGGTTATTTCCAACATAGACAAATATCACGGGACTAAAACCAAAACAATAAGGACCAAAAGCATATATCCTATGATTTAGGGGTTTAAGGCTGACTAAAATTTGTAGGTGCTAAGTCGGAAAGTTGTATCTTACATGAACTAAAAAGTTATTTAAGCCTATTTTTTTACATTAATTTGCAATTTGCAATCACGGTTTCATGTGATTGCTGCAGCCATTGCAACTGATATGTTGTGGCTCTGCAATTCAAAACCCTCAGCAAGAGTCATGGTTTTGTCTTGTCAGGCTGGAGAAAAAGCTGTAAGCTGCGGAGTTACTAATGCCGATAGTATCGATGAGCTCAGTGATATAAAAGACTTGCATCTCAGGTCTCGAAATGGATTATCCTTTTCGTCGTTCCAAGTGCAGTGAAAACCCTTTCATTGAATAAACAAAGGAGATTCACCTTTTTAATTAACTTATGTGCTCTCTCTTTGTTGCTTTGTATTCAGGACAGTGGAGGAACTTGGAGTTGACAGAGATATTATTTCAAGTGAGCTATGTTCTTTCACACTATGGCATTGTTTTTACACTGAACTAATTGTGTTCCGTAACTGGAAAGTTATATTTATGCATTTGTGTGTTGCTCCGTTATGCTTATGGGTGTTGATCTTCTGTTTGAATGAATATATCAGTTTATTCATAATGCATACTCCCATGCTAGTTACAGCTTGTTTTACTTTTATGTTTAGTTCCAATTTAAGAATTATCATATGAATATTCATACTTTATTGTGTATCCTGTAGAAGTTTGCTAAACTGAAGAGCTTACTTTAATATGGTTGCTTGATCTTGAATGTGCAATTATGATGATATGCTGGTAGTATGCAAGACCAGTCTTTTTGGTCTTGAGATTGGCAATATTTTATGTAACAAAGCATTTAAATTTTGTATGCATTGGGTTAAATGATGAAACTGGTCCTTTAATGGGTGAGAAGATGTTGGATTTTGTAATGGGCAGAAATGAGATACCATAGTTTGAGCTTGTTATATCATGCTAACTCTACATATGCATTCTTTCTTCTCAATATGCATGTTCAGTTAATTTCCATTTGTTTGTACTCATATTTGTGTATGTTATGTCTTGGTGTTGGGTGTTGCCATGTTATCAGAACATCTAGAAGAATTGGAGCAACTTCTGAAGGGGATTGCTATGATGAAAGAACTGACTCCACGGACTCAAGATTACTTGGTTTCATTTGGAGAGTGCATGTCCACTAGGATCTTTGCTGCATATCTTAATAAAATAGGTGTTAAGGCTCGTCAAGTATGTTTCTCTTGTTTGCATCTATATTCTATAATACATATTGCAGCTAAAAGATTTGGTTTTTTAATTTCTGAAGAGGATGTTCTAACTCTGGATCCTGATCATATAATTTGTTTCTAAATGCTAATTTAATGATCTGGCAGTATGATGCATTCGAGATTGGTTTTATAACAACTGATGACTTCACAAATGCGGACATTTTGGAGGCAACATATCCAGCTGTTGCAAAGAGGTTACATAGTGATTGGGTTTCTGATCCTGCAATTCCAATTGTTACAGGCTTCCTTGGAAAGGTCTTTGTATTGGCTTACATTTTTTATGATTATTCTTCCCCCTGCCCTGCTCTTTCTGATTTTTTGGGTTTTTACATTGCTAAAATAAGAAATTCACAAATACAAGTGTAATATATTGAACTTCTTGCAGGCTCGGAAATCATGTGTAAGGACAACATTGGGTAGAGGGGGTAGCGATTTGACAGCTACAACAATTGGGAAAGCACTAGGACTGCGAGAGATTCAGGTTTGTTTATAAAATCTTAGTTGGGGTGCAACATCTTGTCAGAATTTCAGGGTACTAATTTTACATATTGCATGAGTTGTTAAATTTAGGAGTTGGTATTATCTGGTTATGAAAAATGCAAGTATCTCTTTGACTTCGTATTCACTAGTATGAACTACTGAAATATTTTATGCATATTTTCCTTAGCATGTAGACTAAATGAAGATAAAAAGAAATGGTTAATCTTGGTTCCTTAAACAGGTATGGAAAGATGTTGATGGTGTGCTAACCTGTGATCCAAATATATGCCCACAAGCACAACCTGTTCCATATTTGACATTTGATGAGGCTGCCGAACTTGCATACTTCGGTGCTCAGGTATCATTATATTCACATAACTTTTTTTTTTTCCTTTCTCTCTTTGCAATATACAATATGCCATTTCTTTTATATAGAGGCATTTGTAGAGTAAAGGCAAGAAGACATTGTTCCACATAAGATGCAAAAATCAGAAATGGCTCATTTTATGTAGTGGATAGGCAATGAGTTTGGGAAAAGTTGTAAAAGAATCAACGAGTCCGTCCCAACTTTACTTTCCCAAAACTAATCAAATAATCAATTCCCAAACTAGTATTCCAATTGGACAAAATATAGATTCACAGGTGAATTTCCAAGCTTTTGTGCGAGTGATATTGTCATTACTTTTTCAGTTAGTCATGTCTTCTCTCTAATTTCACTCTAGGCACTGACATGACGTGGGATCAAATGGCTTATACCTAAAGAATTGTGATTAAGATCACTGTTCCAATTTGGATGCGGTCAAATGCCAGCTACCGATACCCCTATTTAGAATAAAACATTCAAGAAAAAAAAGTATTTTGGGCTTATTAACTAGGCTCTCCATATTATCCCAGACTTGTATTAATAAAGGCTGATCTTCGCATTGTTTCTGGGTTATTTACCCAGCTTCTAGTAAAGTTTACATCACTGTCTTGAACAGGCACAACATGGTTATTGGATTTACAATTGGTATGATTTTGACCTTGGGACATTAGATTAATCTTGTGTGTGGATTATATCTCTAATTTGCAGGTCCTGCATCCACAGTCTATGAGACCTGCTAGAGAAGGTGATATTCCTGTTAGGGTTAAAAATTCCTACAACCCTAAAGCTCCGGGTACCCTTATCACCAAAACAAGAGACATGAGCAAGGTTTGTAGAAATGTGTCTTGGCACACAGAAAAATTGATTATCTGAAGTATGACTAGTCAATGTTAACTTTTCTTATTTCCAATTGCAGGCATTATTAACTAGCATAGTTTTGAAACGTAATGTTACCACGTTGGATATTGTAAGCACCCGCATGCTTGGTACGGTTGGGTTCCTTGCTAAGGTAAGAAAATAAATGACGGTGACACCTATCCTCCTTGTGGATGAATCCTTTTCTGTCTTCATGTTTCCATATTTATGCAGGTGTTTTATCCTTTTCTGTCTTCATGTTTACATATTTATGCAGGTGTTTTCAATCTTTGAAGATTTAGGCATATCAATTGATATGGTAGCTACAAGTGAGGTTAGTATTTCCCTGACGTTGGATCCGTCCAAGCTGTGGAGCAGAGAGCTAATTCAACAAGTAAGCCGTTACTCCCATTCATTATTTTGTTGAGTTCCTTCCTTCAATTATTTGTGAAGTCAAGTTCTTTGTTTATTTTTTCAAACTTTGCAATATGAGGCTATTATGGGTGCAATTTTTTTAATTAAAATAAACATGACCTGGCTGGTAGTTTTAAACGCTTGACCCAGCCAGTTATTGATGAACTGGCCAAGACATCGGTTATTTGCATGCACAACTTTTTCGTTAAGCACTGAGAATTTAACATTGGTGGAATGGTGTCATTTGGTCGATGTAGTATCTCCCATCTAATGGAATTGTGTTGTTTTTGTTATTGATTTCCTGATGGTCTTATAAGATAACATCTATCAGTTTGACACAACTTATTTTTTACTCTAAAAAGAAACAAATGCATGCACAAGTCAACCCTTGCGTAATTCTAATCGGCTGTCATTCTTTTCCTCTTTCCAGGAACTTGACTATGTTGTTGAAGAACTGGAAAAAATTTCTGTGGTGAATCTCCTAAAGAATAGATCCATAATCTCTCTCATTGGAAACGTTCAGATGTCGTCAAAAATACTGGAGAAGGTTTTGTATTGCATTATTTCTATTTGAATATTTGTCTACAATTTATTATTAAAAAGTTTCGTTTTAAACTTTTAATGCCCAGAGATGCTATAATATCACTATCTGGGCCTTCTGTTCTGTCCCTCCCATCCGCTTTCTGTCTTGGGGATATGATTTTTGTTGATGATGCATTTTATTCCTTAGGAGCGCCTTTGGGCTTTGCCAAAATCAGCATATGAATAAATTCTGTGCTTTGTTAAATGGCATTTTTCAAGCATCGGTTGATTGGCATCAACATGCATATGCTTTGCTCTTTTTATTTACTGGCATTTTATTGCAGGCCTTTCAAGTTCTTGGATCCCTTGGTGTCAATGTTCAAATGATTTCTCAGGGTGCATCTAAGGTATACACTTTATCAACTATTGAACTATGTCTTTCATCTTCTAATTGATCATCTTCATCCTAGGAAATTACTAATCAATTTAAGGCCTTTCACCCTCTAATTGATCATCGTCACTAGGAAAAAAAGTTTTTTTTTTTGGTATCCGTTGTTCCCCTTTTCATCTTTAGCCAAATGAAAGTGTCAGCTAGGTGGTAGAGTTGACCGTGTTATCCGAGTGTCAGATACTGAAATGGAGCGTCTGGCGCTTGTCGTATGAGTGTGATATGTGAATATGCGCCTCTGTTATAGGACAGAGAACCTCCTGAGAATTAAGATGAGGGGAAAGGATTTACTTCTTGAGAAATGCTAGCAACACACATTTTAACACACACTTTTCAACACACTCTCTTTGATTGATTAAAATTCACATGAGACCCACCAAATTTATATGGGACCCACATGATTTGGTGGGACCCATGTGAATTTTAACCAATCAAAGAGAGTGTGTTGAAAAGTGTGTGTTAGAATGTGTGTTGCTAGCATTTCTCTTACTTCTTTGATAAAATCCAATAGAGATAGTACATGGCCTTTCTGACAAACACACAACAAACTTATGAGTCATCATGCTTCTAGAATAAGCAATTAAATGATTAGATAACAACAATGATCAAATGGCAACATAGTCCTTAAACTTCTTAGGCTTGTCAATTGCTCTCTTGGTCCTCTCGATCCCGTTGGGCCTGGCTTGCTCTTCAACTCAGCCCATTTCCTCTTTGCTTGTATCATAGTGTCGGACGCGAACACATATTAGGAACTCAGCCACTCTTGTGACTTGAAGTGTTGGTGCTACATAGATCACTAGCAATGACTTGTATATGGTCTTGTTGTAGACTTGGCATGTGTTAACATTAACATATTTTGCATGTAGGAGGGACAGTCAAACATTTCGTCATTCATAATTCCTCGCTGGTTTTTGTTGGCTGTATTGTATAGAAATGAATTACTAGAAAATTGCCAGACAAGCTTAAGACACATTTTTACCACTCGGCAATGTGACCTCCAATATTATATGGAATTGTAATGTTGGGCAGAAAATAGCCAACATGAATATTTGAATATAAGCTCAGTCATTGCTGTAAAATGTTTTTGTTTTCATATATGTTTTTTGTTCCTGTTTGTTTCACGGCAGGTTAATATCTCATTAGTTGTAAACAACGACGAAGCAGAGCAGTCTGTCAGGACTCTCCACAAAATCTTCTTTGAGTGTGGCAAGCTCTCTGAATTAGAGAATGGATCCATACCTGAAAATGGTTCTGTTCGTGCATCATCTTAAGGAGGATATTTTTATTTCAAGTTCTTCCAGCAATACTCCACTATTTAATTGAGATGTAGCATATAAATTTTATTCACATTATGTGTTAAAGAAAATTTTGGTCCGGGTCTGGGTTGAGAGGAATGACTATAAATATTTTATGTTCTAGTCTTGTTTTTTTTTTTTTTTCTTCTAGTAACCTAGTGGCTAGAGCTCACACAATTAAATGTGGAGAAGTGGGGTGTCCGGGGTTCGAACTCCGACCCCTGCATAAATTATGTAATGTCCCTACCAACTGAGCTAAGCTCATGGGGACTGTTTTTTCTAGATCATATATTATTATTTTTTGGTAGCCTACTGCAGAGGGAGTTGGCTTTCTAGAACGATATTTTTAGATCTTTTAGCAAATGTCTTTAGAACACTTTGGAGAGTTGATGAAAAGTATATTATTTCATACATTAAAATGTTTAAAAAATTGGTAGTATTTTTTTTTTACAACAAAGTTGATAGTATTATCATATTTGTCGACAATTGTTATTGTTTTTACATGTTTGCTTTTCAAGAGAAAGAAATTTATTTTCTTATCGCAGTACTTAATGTTAGATGCAGCAAAAGGATCAAAAAAACAGTTATGTGATGATAAAGAAATAAATAAAAAGTTAAGGAATCATATAAAAGGAAGTCATATTGACTATAAATTTGTTCAACATAATTACAAATTATTTTAGATATGAAGACAAATCGACCTTGAATAGTGTTCACATAACACATCCTATTGCTATGGAGGCTAGAATTCCGAACCCGAATTGATGTGGATTGGTTCAATCAAACTGACATTTTAAAAAATTAAGAAATTTCTTATGGGATTTAGCCGGAGACAAATCAATAGGGTCGTTAAAGTTTTAACAAAATTTATGTTAGCTTTCACATGTTTAGTGATGTACCGTCATGTTTTTGTACTTTGATAGTAAATGAAATGAATTAAGTTTGTTTGCCTATAAAAAGGTATTATAATAATTGTTTTATTTTTACACTCTCAACATATAAAGGACAAATAGTCGTTTTTGTCCCATCATAGTATCTAAATGTATCAACAGTTTAAAATAGTCTTTGACGTCAAAATATTTCGTTAAAACTGTCGTATTAGTCCCTTAATATCCTTACTTAGTGTCACAATCCATATACTTACTCATTGGCTCTCATATTTGTTCTATAAGGGGGCGTTCGATTCACGGGTGATTAATTTATGTCCAGGAATAATGTTTCCTGGAATTAATAATTAGAATCTTAATCTTGAGCACCTTTTTAAAAAAAGTGTTTGGTTAATATTTATCATATTTCTGGGATTATTTATAAACATGGGGTATATGGGTAGTTATCAGGTGATAGTCCTCGTGAGTTTAATTCAGTTGATAGAGACAATGCATAATATATGTAAGGTCGGGGTTCAAACCCCGACTACCACAAAAAAAGAAGTTATCAGGTGATTACTTCATTTTTATCATCTTCATGGGAATATATTCCCACCCATTTCCTTGGGAATAAAAACATGGAAAATAAGAAGTTATTTATTTCATGGAATGTTTTATACCTTGGAAATAATTTTCTAACTTTGAAACAATCATGGGAACCCATTCTTGTAACTTCCATATTCCCGAGAATCATTTTTTTGATCAAGTAGTCTACCAACGAGCTATACTTACGAGACTGAGAATCATTTTTATAACCATGAAACAAACACCATCTGAAATAAGTTATTGTCCGCGTTTATGGACTATTTTAACACTAAAAAGTATTTTAAAATTTCAATAAGTAGTTACCATTACAAATATAAAGATGAAAATGAATTATCCCAAATATAAATGACAATTAGCAAAACAAATGTACGATATTAAAGGACTGAAGAGAAGGGTATATTCGTCAAATCAAATATAAATCATATAAAAACCCTAAACAACATTCTAGGGTTCTGCCTCTTTTCTTTTCACTCTCTTCTCACATATCAACAATGGCTTGCACAATCGATTTCCGTCACCTCGATGAAGGCTTCGGCGGCAAAACCTACAAACGCAAACGCGAACAAGCCCAAGCAATCGAAGACGCTAAGATGGAAGAAATCGTATCCATGGAAACCGACGACACTGCTCCTCCACCATCCAAGCGATCTGCCCTCCCATCCTTATCAGATCCAAACAAACCCACCTTCTCCGCAGTCTCCTTCGGCGCCCCGACCTACGACGGCGTCATCGCCGGAAAAGTCTCCGGCAGAAAATGGAAGCAGGTGCGTACTCGTCGCGCCTCAGCTCTTCAGGTGAGTAAGAAAGGAACTACGTTTGAGGAGAGAGCGAGAGAGAAGAGGATTAAGACGGCGTATAAGGAGAAGATGACGGAGTTGAAAGAGGCGATAAGGATGAATAAGGTGGAGAAGAGAAAGAAGAGAGAAGAGAGTGAGAAGAGGAAAAAGGAGAATGTTTTGAAATCTGGAACCAAGTTTCAGAAGATTACGAATCCCAAAACTTTGAAGAAGATTGCTAAGTCTAAGCAGAGGAAGCAGCTGAGGATGGTACCTGATGATATGATTAAGAAATAAGAGGGTTTTTAATTATATGTTTGTTTTTAATCAATTTTGGTGGTGTTGTTGAAATTGATGGCAGATTTTCTAATTTGTTGATTTTATGCTTCAATTATCATTATTATAACATGTTCTGTTGTGACTATGAATGTTATGTTGATTATAGTTTCTAGGGTTATGATGATATAAAGTATTTGGTTTCACGTTTAGATGCTTTAGAAGTGCTTTTCAAATTCTAGAAGCAATTCTTACTCTTATAAAATCATGTCAATTTGGGACTACAAGCAATTCTATTTGAAGCTACTGGTTGTAGGAATAGAATTGAAGTAATTAGTGAACAAATTAGAATGGTTGGATAAAAAACCAGACAGGAAGGGAATTGGATGATGATGCTTGAAATGGTAAATGGTCTCAAGTTTTATTTAGTTCTGAAGAAAACGATGAAGTGTTTAAAACTGTTAGTTTTGCTCTCTACAAATGGGCAAACATTAATTCAGAAGGTTAACTATTTGATATCTCTATTTGCTCCAATTTGCTGCAGCTATCCCAGCAATTTGAACTGCAGCAACTTTTTCATTGGCTTGCAACATATATAAAGTTTATGCTTTCAATCTTGATAATCAAAAGGGTTAATACATTTTAGGTACCTATAGTTTATCAAAATGAATATTTTTGGTCCTATTTTAAATTGCTCGTACTTTTTTTTGGGTACTAGTCCTTGTACTTTATAAATCAATGATAGATATTTAGTCCATATGTTAGCTTAAGTGTCAGGTTGAACATCTTCCATATGGTTCTCTCTTTTATGCGAATGTTTTTCGGGTGGTGGATTTGCAAGGGTGTTGTGAGACATAAACTTCTGCTGTTGCCTTCCTTCACTCTTCAACAACACGTGAAGTTTGTAACTGTCCGCTGCAACAATCCAAAACTGAACGAACCAAAACATAACTCTCATTAGTCATTACTTACAAGTTACTCTCAATCGATCAAAAACTGAGTTTTAAGAGGAAAAAAGGGGATAATTCAGTTCACATGGTAAGAATTGTACCACGCTACAGGCTAAATATAGACAGGTGCCACATATCAAACGCAAAATCCAGTAGAAAAATAAGATGAGAAAGATATAACTAACGTTAAATGTAATTTTTTTTTGAATATAGTTATGTGTCGGTGTTGTGCCCGTGTCACTGACATCAACACGTGTTGGACACCGGACACGGCTTCAATGTGAAGCATTGGTGCTACATGCAAGCTCAACGGCATCCTCAACCTAATAATTTTATCTATGTATAGATATGAACTGAAATTCTACTACATATAAGTAGTGCAGAGCAGCCTCCTACAATCAGAGGTATCGCCCTGTAAACCAAACAACAAAACTAAGGAAAATATATTTACAGATTTATGTAGAATCGATTGATATAAAATCTAAAAATTGTATTATGACCGGGGCATGTGCAGTTTACAGCTACTATATATTAGTATATCAAGTAAAAAAATTCAATCTGGTGAGCAATGTTGCAACAAATCATTTTGTTTTAAGCTTATGTGACTATGGTACGGTATGGAGTGATGTTTTATATATGACTTTAATTTCCTACAATTTATACCATGAAGTTATGGGAAAGGGTGATCGAACGAAGAATAAGAAAGGAGACTCGAGTTACGGATAACCAATTTGGTTTTATGCCTGGGAGGTTGACTATGGAAGCAATTTACTTACTTCGACGCGTGATGGAGCGATATCGGACGGATAAAAAAGACTTACACTTAGTTTTCATTGATTTGAAAAAGGCGTATGATAGAGTACCGAATGAGATTTTGTGGAAAGCTCTGGAGAAGAAAGGGGATAGGATTGCCTATATTAGGGCTATCAAGGATATGTATGAGGGAGCTTCGACTAGTGTGAGGACACATGATGGGACTACCGAAGACTTTCCCATTACAATAGGAGTGCACCAAGGGTCAACCCTAAGTCCTTATCTTTTTACTTTAGTTTTGGATGTACTGACGGAACACATCCAAGAGTTAGCACCGAGATCTTTTTGCAGATGATGTAGTCTTGCTTGGTGAGTCGAGGGAGGAAGTGAACGGGAGGCTAGAGACCTGGAGGCAAGCCTTAGAAGCGTATGGTTTCCGCTTGAGTAGAAGCAAGACAGAGTATATGGAATGTAACTTCAGCGGAAGGAGTAGGTCTACCTTGGAGGTGAAAGTTGGAGATCATATCATTCCCCAAGTTACACGGTTTAAATATCTTGGGTCCTTAGTACAAAATGACGGAGAAATAGAAGCAGATATAAGCCATCGTATTCAAGCTGGGTGGTTGAAATGGAGAAGAGTCTCAGGTGTTTTGTGCGATAAGAAAGTACCACTTAAGTTGAAAGAAAAGTTCTATCGGACAACAGTCAGACTGACATTGTTGTATGGTACAGAGTGTTGGGCGGTTAAGAGTCAACACGAGAATCAAGTAAGTGTAGCAGAGATGAGGATGTTGCGCTGGATGAGTGGTAAGACTAGACATGATAGGATTAAGAATGACACCATTAGAGAGAGAGTGGGGGTAGCACCTATAGTAGAAAGATTGGTAGAAAATAGGCTTAGATGGTTTGGGCATGTAGAGAGAAGACCCGTAGATGCCATGGTAAGAAGAGTAGATCAAATGGAGGAGAGTCAAGTTAAAAGAGGTAGAGGAAGACCTAAGAAAACTATTAGAGAAACCATTAGAAAGGATTTAGAGGTCAATGAGTTGGATCCAAATTTGGTTTATGATAGAACACTATGGCGTCATTTGATCCATGTAGCCGACCCCACTTAGTGGGATAAGGCTTGGTTGTTGTTGTTGTTAATATATATTTGGTCAAATAGAACTTGTGCTCATATACTTCGAATGATTATATCAGAAGAGACACATAAGCCGATCAGATGTCATAAATTGATAGATCAAGTAAGAAATTTATTTGCATTAGCTACAGAAAGGAAAACAAACTTCCATCAAAAGTATATAGGCAATTCCTTGGATGAGCAAAAATCCATTTCAAAAGCCATATGCAAAACCAGCAAGTACAAACCCAGTGGTGATATATAGCTGATACATTGCCATCACCCACTAAAAAAAAGTTTAAACTAAGCTATAAAATAAATCCCTAATAAAGCATAAGAAAATAAAATCCTATGTGCTGACTGGATAGCCTCTGCTGCCTGTGAATCTTGGGTAAATTGAGAAGTTGCCTCTGGTTGTGCAATTTGATTTAGTTCCTTTCTTTTAGAAGCACCCTTACTTCCATCCTTTCAAATTACAAAAGAGAAATGTTAAAAAAAAAATCTGCCAAAACTAAATATACATAACATTGAAAGAAAGCCAAATGAAGTTACCTTATTTCCTCCTTTGCAAATTGCTCTATCAGCTGCAGTTTTCCCCTTACATATTCTAATATTGTCACCTATTCTCCCACACCTTTTGCACCTAAGTGCGGTATGATAAATTGGGAGTTAATGTGGATTACAAGGTTCACCGTTTGGTTTATTTCTTAGTTTCTTAGGCCTACCTAGTGCTCTTCTCATTAACAGTGAGTTGATATAAATTATAGGCCATAATTTAGCCCCATTGGATGGCCTTATGATATGCGAGTAGGTTGTAAAAAAAGTTTGCTTGCTGCAAAAAGATATACCGTTAAATAGGTAACTACTATGATGCATTAATATAGGTGTGTAAATTTTGTACCTGTAACAACTTTCCGCATATTCTTCAGGGACATAGTTATTATTATGCCACATTGCGTCCAGCACAGCAGCACAGGATACCCGATAATTCCCACTTCCTACAGCTACATGATCTGTTAGATAAGTTTATCACATATTTATCATTGTTCTGTGACAGGTCAAATCATGCCGAGGCAATGTTCCCTGCCCAATTAGGGCTCCATCCATCAGACTCTCTCTTTGCTTTCTCCAATAGTAGTTGCATCATTGGACAAATATTTCCCTTTATACCTCAACATTAGATCTCTCTGTAACAATTCGGTTAGTTAAATGAAACTTCGGCCCCTCTATCAAGTTAATTATTGGTTTGTCTCTGTACTCAAGTATAGCTTTATTGAATGGCTCACACATATTAATGAATATATGCAGATCTTGACCACATCTTGGCTGGAACTCCGATCATGTCCTTTCATGCATCCTCGTTCATTTTCTGTAAATGTTCCATAGCTCTAGTGAATTCCGGAAATGTAGTTGCTTTATCTGCCCTCCAAAAGGCCCCCTTCATCTCTATGCCCGGATATTTCTTCCTCCAATTCCCATATAGGTGTTTTACACAAAGCCTGTGCTCAACATTCTCATACAACCCGTGTAGCTATCCCCTACTTAGAAAAGGAAAAATAAACATGTCAGAGATTAGATTAAATTATTAATAAATTAAGAAAACAAAATTCACATTACCTTCTGTTGATCTGAAATAAATGACCATTTAGGTTTTGAAATCCACCTAAGTCATCCATGAGTAGGTTTACAAACCATGACCAGGACTCTCTCGCCTCAGCTTCTACTGCTGCAAAAGCTATCGGTAGCATCCGATTATTCCCATCCTTACAAACAGCTGTTAAAAGCTGGACACTGTAAACACCTTTCAGAAAGCATGTGTCTATTCCAATTAGCGGTCTACATATGTACTTACAAATGCCGCTTTACAAGCCTCAAAACACATAGATTTTCTCAAATATTGGATCCTTTCTTCCTATGCCACATTTAATTATAAGAGTACTAATTATTTACTCCTTAATTCTTCCTACCGCCTTACAGTCAATTTTATCCCAGTTTACAGATTTTCACAGTATCTATAAGTAGTCAAAGAAAATGGACTTTCCTCAGGAGCAGTAACACAAAGATTATACACTAATCCCAAATTTATAGGGCAACCGTGTTTCGTTTCACAACGAAATCACTGGCACCGTTAGTAATTTAGTGGGGTAGTAACTGTTGGACCAGATTGCACTCTTTTGAAAAGTACAGGTACTCAGTTTGAGCAATTGAAAATATAGGACTAAAATTAACCATTTTTAAAACTATAAGGCCAAAAATATATTTAAGTCTAAATCAAAACCAATTAGTTCGAGAATCGATTACATGTAATGTAATGAAACAATATATCATTTTACCGGGTCTTTGGAAGAATGAGTAAATGGAGTTAGAATAAATACATGAGTGACTTAACCTTGGAAACTATATTCTTTCCATGGGTTTACCTCTCTTTTAATGGATGGTTTTATGGATAGAATAAAGACAGGCTACCAGTAGTCCCTACAAGTGCAAAACCCATCCCTGAAATGATGGAACCTGCTTGAATCTCTAACCGTGATTACTCGACCGACGATCTTCGAGATTACCTTGATGGCAGCGTGACAATCAGTACAAGCTCTAAGGTTTTTCATCACCAGTATAGGTGACCCTTCCGGGGTGCTAATTAGCGCAAAGGCAATGGCAATGCGTTCACTATGATATTTAAGAGACTCTACCTTCACTTCCTCATCCACATTGTGAAGGGCACAACTTGAGTCTGGTTTATACCCTTGTTTCACCATTTTCTCTTCCAATTCATCAAGCTTCTTCATTATCTCTCTCATCTGTGGATGAGACTTATCATTGGCTGTGAAAACATGAGTTTTGTGTTTGATTTCAACCCAACTATAAGCAGGGACTTTTTTCACACCTCTTTCTCTCATTGCTTTCTTCACCTTTCCTACATTGTCCCATTCACCAGCTGCTGCATAGATATTGGACATGGTAACATATGGAGCAGCATCTCTAAGTACCTTCATATTGAATAGTTGGTTTGCTGCTTTCTTTGCCAACTCTTGATTTTTATGGATTCCGCATGAGTTGAGAACTGATGACCACATTATTTCATCAGGTTCAAAAGGCATTTGAGCAATCAATTTCTCCGCCTCATCAAATCTTCCACCGCGGCATAACATATCAATGGTTGATGCATAATGCTCTTTCTTGGGAACAAGTTTATAAATTCGAGTCATGGAGTTGAAGTACTGTAAACCTTCTTCAACTAGACCACAGTGACTGCAAGCGCACAGAACGCTAAGAAGGCTAACAGAATCTGGCTGCAATCCCGAACGAACCATTTCTTCAAACAATCTAAGGGTACAGTCACCGTCTCCGTTTTGTGCATAAGCTGAAATCAGTGCATTCCAGGAAACTGAATTTCTCACAGGCATCTCTTGAAATATTTGAAGTGCATCTTTTATGGATCCGCATTTTGCATACATGTCAACTAGTGCACTCCCAGAAAATACATTTGAAATGTATCCCGATCCGATTATATGTGAGTGTAACTGCTTTCCTAGCGTCAATGAGGCTAAACTAGCACATGCTCTTACAATGCTGGCATAAGTGGCTGCGTCGGCACCTATTTTGGCTCTTTGCATCTCAACAAATAGCTTTAGACCATCTTCATGAAGCCCCTTCTGGACATAAGATGAGATCATGGCTGTCCATGGAACTGAACTTTGAATAGCCAGATCTGCAAAAATCCTATTTGCTTCCCCAAATTTGCCACATTTAGCATACATGTCAACCAAAGAATTCCCTACGAGGATTTCTGAAATTGCATCAGTTACAATAGTCTGGGAATGAATTTGCCTACCCATATCCAAGTTTAAAGATATTGCAGCTATGCTTAACAATGTAGCAAATGGGAAATTCCTTCTGTCAAATCCAGTGAACTGTAACTCCCTGAATAGTCCAAGAGATTCTTTCACTCTTCCATTCCACACATAACACGTGACAAGCACATTGTAAGAGATACCATCCACCTCCGGCATCTCATAAAAAAGCTTACTTGCTTCAACAACCCGATCATGCTTCGAGTAAAAATCAAGCAAAGCATTAGCCACAAACACATTCCAAACAAAGTTACACTTCACTACAAAACCATGAACTTGTTGACCAAATTCTATATCATCCAACTGTATACCTGCTGTTAAAATTGCTGCAAAAGTAAACTCCGTTGGCCTATAACCCACTTCCTGCATCTTGAAAAACAGGTTTATGGCTTCACGATTAAACCCTTCTTTCGAGTACCCCGTCAACAAAGCATTAAAAGTAACTGAATCTCTCTCAGGTATATCATTAAACAGTTGACAAGCTAATCCAAGGTTGCGAGTCTTACAATAAGAATCAAGCAACGAGTTAGAAACCACAAGCGTCGAGTCATATCCCAATTTGATAACATGACTATGAACCTGTCTCACTTCATTAACAGAATCAAACTCAGTAAACCCAGATAACAAAGTCGCCAAACTAACATGATCCGGGTCGATCCCATGCCTGCCCATTTCGATAAAAAGTCCAAAGGCTTCACGGAATTGATTATTTTGAGCATAGCCACCGATCAACATTGTCCATGTAACAGCAGTGCGTTGAAACATGGAATCAAACAAGGTTCTAGCTTCAGAAAGATGGCCAGATTTAACGTAACCCATGATCATGGTGTTCGTGGAGAATATGTTCTTCTGAGGCATTTCGTCGAACAGTTTGCGGGCACCGTTTAAATCGCCACGTTGGAGAAAAGACTTGACGAGGAAGTTTGAACGGAATGTGTTGGGATTGAAGCCTGTTTTGATGATGGAAGCGTCGACGTGATGGTGAGGTTTTGGAGCAGATAGCGTTGTGACAAGATTCCTCGTACATGGTTTTATTATGTTATTCATGAGAGACAGAGTAACCTCGTTTTGTTTGGAGCCAAAATGACCGGCGTTTGTGAAAATCAAACAATATGCATGTCCAAACTTTTATACTCTGGTTCTTATTTATTAATCGACGTGATAACACATTGTTAAATATACGTATAAAATAATTGTATGCCGATTTTTTATTTTTTAGAGAAATAGTTGTATAATAGGATTTGTTTGAATTGATAGCAAAGTGAAATAGAACAAAGTAAAACGGAATGTAACGAAGCAAATGAAAGAAAGATTTTGTTCCGCTTTGTATTTTTGTAGTCTTGCATTTGATTTACTGTCAGACTTTTGTTAATAAAATTATTTTTAATGTAAAAAAAAATAGAGAGATTTCATTCTATCATTTGGATATTTCACCATAGAGTGAAACAAAATTGTCTTTTCATTGTTTTAAAAGTGGATAGAATGAAATGAATTATAATTATTCCATTTTTACCTTTATTAATAAAATTATATTTTACAAGAAATGAAGTATTTGAAAATATATTTATTTCACAAAAATGATCTGTTCATATAAATATATATTGTTTTCTCTTTTATATGTATATGAAATTTTATTTAAATAATTTATTTACATTAAAATTTTAAAACGTTTTTTTTTCTTAAAAAAAAAATAAACAATTGAAACAAGCATTTGTAAAGTTGAAGCAAGAAAAATAAGCAACGTTAAAGGAGGATCAATGCGTATTTGTCAAAATAAGTTAAAACGAGAAAAAAAGATCAAGATGAGAACTGAGGCATGAGATACTTTGCAAAATTGAAAGCTGGAAGACAAATTAAAAAATATAAATATGAAACAAACATCACAATAATGCATTCAACTGGGATTTTTTTTAAGGGAACTAGGAATCATATAGACCAAAAAAATAGCACGAGGAAGAAAATATCATACATGGTGGTCAATAAAAGATGATACGAGGATAAAATACTAACAAACTTATTATTAAATTAATGGGTCATTCCATCGTATACCTTTTAAATTGAAGGTGAAACAAAATGATAGTATGTGATGGAATAAGATGGAGTGTTCTTTAACCTACAATTTTCTAAATCCATGTATATGTTTTGTAATTTTGACACATTGATGTTTTTTTATTTCTTCCATTTCAGACATTGACCTATGATTATTATTTAGAGTAGTAGATTCTTTCAAAAGATGGAAAGTAGTAATACAATATTTGTTCGTTGCTCTGAGTGGCACTACAAAATTAGTGGAGATTGGAGACAGTATTGCTTGAGTCGTCGTCGACTGTATGAAGGAACCGGGATCAAGATTGGTGCTCCAAAAGTTGGATATAGCTTATGTTTGAATTTAATGTTTGGAAAAAACATCTTGACAAGTTTTGTGTATTTCCTCCGTTTATTTTGAGACAACAGTGTTTTGGAATTGTAGTGTCATTTTGGCGTTGTTTGAGAAACTTAATATATTGTAATTAATTAAAGGCGTTTAACACTTTTTTTTATTTAAATCAAGACATGATTACTATTTAGCCAGTGATCTTCTCATGCAAAAAGGGTTTAATGGTTGGGAAAGCTAGAATTAGCATTCAAATTGAGTTAATAAAAGAAACATCATCCAGAGATATTAAAAGATCAAGCTTATTCACACTTAACTTTATCATTAGTTGGTAGGTATGGAATGGGTGGTGCGGCGGCGGCGGATTTTGCCTCTACTTCCGACTTTAAAAAAATTGATTTCACTTTTGCTCCTTATCAAAGTTGGAAAACATATATTTATCGACATCTTTTTATAGTGTGTGTATATATATATAAAATTATATTACTTCAAAGATAGTTAATAAAATTATATATTAAACTGACAATAGTATATAAAAAAAAGTTTTGGTGAGCAAATTATATTAAAATTTAAGTATAAACGTGGAGTATTAAATTTATTAAATGAGTATATACAAAATTAAGTTTTTCCTATAAAAATTGGAACAGGTTATGACTTATGACAAGTAACCATTAGTTGATTTACTTTTTGGTGTACCAATATCGATTGAAACAAGAAGGTTGCCAGATACTTGATCCTTCACACTCCAAGAGAATGAATATATTGGAAAAATCCAATTGGTAATTGGTTTTTTTTTTTTTAAATGAGAATTATGTACTCTTATGTTTAGTAAAGTTCAATGCTGTTTTTTTATTCATTTATGCATACCAAAAAATGCAATTAAGAGACACAAGAAGGATAGTTGTAGTTTTACTGCCAAGGTTGTTTATTGTGTATACAAACAAAAACAATGAAAAAAGGTATCAGTAGTTCTAATTCCAAACCTATCCTTAACTAGGGAAATAGTACCCAGCCGATCCAAGTTGTTTATTTGTGTCTTGAAAACCTCCTTTCAGTTCTAATTCTTCAAACAAATCTTTAAAAATGTGTGTCAAAAGATGCGTTGCTAGTATTTTTCTTGTAATCTGAACTTAAACGACTTTAACCTTATGAAAGGGTACCAACCATGCTAATTAAATGGTTCTATAGCCTTGAAAATAGTTGCCGGCCGTTCTTTTGTTAGGATTGTAGCATTGAAAACCTAATAGTTGCCATATCTATGTATCTCATTAACAATGGCTCTTCATGCTTGGATATTTGCAAAACACGAAGTCATATTAATCGTGCCGGTTTCCAACGTAGAATTCAAATGAAACCTTAAACTTTGGTCATTGAAACGGTTAGTGCATGCGCAAGTTTCAATCATTCCTCTGCGCCATTAATGATTTGTTGAGCATTAATCGCGACTGTTCGTTTTCTGCGTGTTGGTAAACTAGGTTGTGCACATGTTTCGCTTTACCATTAATTCTATCAGTTTCCAATTCATTAGCAGTTGAGAGGTTGATCTTAGGGTATTGATATTAGCTACTAAGGGGTAGAAATATGGTGTCTATAGGGTTGGAAATGAGTCGAGTCGAACCCGTCTGAGCTCAGCTCGATAAGAATTGACTCGGCTCAAAACTCGACTCGAGTTCGATACAAACCATTTTTTTAGCTCAAATTCGACTCGTTTAAAGTTCACGAACAACTCAATTCGGCTCGTTGGGTTCAACTCGTTTGCTCGAGTAACATAATTCAAAAGTTTTTTTTATTTTTGTCAAAAAAATATACCTTGACATTTTAATTTACTTTTTAAGAAAACAAAAATTAAACTAATATTAATCTGTTGGCCATGTTGGTCTAAAGACCACTATGGAAAAAATCATGCGCACCTTATATGTTCTACTGTAGTGTTACCTTACTATTGTGCTTCTATTTATAATTACTTGTCCTTACTAATGTGTTTAAACTAACCGATGTGGGACAAATTTGAGTATACATATGTGTAGTTAAAAGCCTAAGCTTCCACCAGTTTATTATTAGCTTCTTTTTTTTTTCTTCCTCTCTTTTGTTTTTTTAAGGATCTCTTTTCTTATAATTATTGATAATTGTTAATTAAATTAGTAGTATTGTCTCTAAAACAAGTACTTAAATATCGGAAGAAGCTTGTAATAAATTAGATATTTTTTATTTTAATACTTAAGTTTGTACTATATTAATTTTTACTAAAGTAAT
>Ga0228711_1000740_pt1 | contig 43249 bp, 32 predicted proteins | sample MedpolnodulmetaG_2_FD_177996 | JGI IMG/M metagenome (GOLD analysis project Ga0228711, IMG submission 177996) | Root nodule microbial communities from Medicago polymorpha collected in Santa Monica, California, United States - brown nodules | ecosystem: Host-associated > Plants > Roots > Nodule...
GTGTCCATGTATTTTGTCAATATTTGTGTTATAATATTTTTTGATAGAAATTTGTGTGCCAATATTATTTCAACCAAAATATTATTTTTCAAAAATAGTTTGACGTTGAATTTGGACTTAAATCATGTTCACTATATAAGGAGAGAGAAAAAAAAATAAGATACCCAAAATATTTCAATTTTTAAAATTTCATGAAAAAACTAAAAAATTAAAAATTTATTAAATCCGCAGGTAAATCCGCAGGAAACGTGGTCATAAATATTCCGAAATCTTCCGCAGGAAAAGCCTCAGCAAAAGTTATAGTTAGCTGCGGATATTCTTGCGGAGACAAAATCCGCAGGAAAAGTTCTCGTCTAACGACATCCTCAGGTAAATCCTCAGGTATTCCTGCGGATTGTTTAGCGCAGGAAAACCGGCAGGAAATTCGACAGTTTCTAGTAGTGTATGTTAACTTAATTTCATATGAAGATTTTGTCATTTTTATCCGTTTGGTTTGTTTTCATATGAATACTCAAACATTAATGGATGCAACATATATATGGTCATCCATTGTATTTTCCAATTGATTTTGACCCTATATACGTTGCATCATTGTCAAAATCACCATCTCTAGGTACATATATATATGAACGAGCATGAAGTATCACTTTCTTAAGTCCAAAAGTCACACTCTTAAGTCAAAAGTCTTTGACGGTTAATTTAGGTTTTAAAGTTATCCATTTGCTTCCTTATGCACAAACCTTGTGAGAAAATCCAGTGACCCAAGTTCGAACCCAAAATTCTGCGTGAAAGACCATTAGAGTCAAATCAACAATGAGGACAAACATAGATATGTTATTGTTGTGTGATAAATTGATCGTACAACAAGTATTTGAGCTCATGATAAGTAGTATCAAGTGATGAGAATCAAAACCAGCCTTAGGGATCAATGATCAAGTGCCAACTGTTAATGAAATCAACTACTACTTGAACTCACAAATATGAGTCAAGACTCATACAAATCATAGTTGAGTTTAATACAACCTCACAAAACCGGGCTTGTAAGGTGAGGAATGTCTCTACGTATAAACACGTGTTCAGACCATATTTTGTCCGATTTGAGACTTTTTAACTCCCCCCTCACGACCAATACTATTTAACTTGGTTTGTGGACATAAATGGCGGGTGATCCGATAACGGAAACCTGATAGAAAGTGGTGAGCCATAGGAATTGGGAGCCATGTTGGTGAGGCATTCTTTTATTACTAGAGATAGATTCATTGATACATTATAGATTTTCTCATCCTAAGGCTTGTCTTCCCAAGGCAAAAGAAAAAAAAAAAGGATTTTGAATGTTCGTTGTAGTAATGAACTCCAATGAATTTGAGGTGTTTTAAATCATTTGAATGTTTTAAATCAATCTCCAATCATTCATCTTACATAATCATTTTTTTTCCTTTCCAATTGCATAACTTAAGAGAAAACAGTTCCATTGAGATTCATAAGTCCATATGGATTTGATATTATTCTTATTACGACGACAATCACGTACACTTGTGGGTTTATAAACTACCTCGTTGGAACTTCTTTGGTGAGTGTTACACTTGTTTTTTTCGGTGTCTTCTGCTGGTTTTTCGCCATCCACTAGTTGCTCATCCTTGCCCCGAATTTTGTTGGTGTGATTTTGTCCTGTTGCAAGATCTCTCTTTGCTTCTACATGGTGCTCCTCTGGTGTTCCGTCAGAGTGTGTTGCGCTGGAATTTGGATGTATCCAAAGAGGCAAACAATCCTAGTACTGTTGCAATGAAGAGTGTAAACATACTAAGAACTTCGTATGGAGACTTAGTTGATGAACAGGCATATATGAGGGATGAGCAAGAGCAGAACCTCCAAAGAGATATTGAGGAGGGAAGTTTATTCACTCTTTTCCATTTTCATGTCAAGAAGGCAAAAGAAGTATAATAAGAAGAAACATGCTAAGGAGCTAAATGATACAGGGGTTGAAAACACAAGTAGTGAGCATATTCAAACTCGTTGTAGTTGCTGTTTTTTTTTTTCCTTGTTTTTTTGTATGGTTGTTAAATCTATCTTAGTGGGATAGATTTGATTGTATTGATATTTAGTCTTTTTCTTTTGTCGTGCTAGATCTGTTGTTGAGTAGGGTTGCATTTCCTAGTTTAGGTTTATTTGGATATTAAAAGCAAAGCTTAAGCTAGACGACGCTTGAAGTTTCTTTGCTTTTTAGGTTTCTTTGTCAGTATAGGAGGATTCAGGGTCTCGTGCCTTTTATTGTTTTCTTGTGCCTTTATTAAAAGACATGAACATATCAAACTTAATTCTTGATATTCTTATTTAAAATTATTTATACTTATTATATTAATATTTTTTGAATAAAATAATAATCTAGAATAAGTTGACAAAAATTATGATTTTTTTTTATTTTTCTAAACAAAATTAAGACAATGCAAAAAACATTAAATTAAAGGGAACATGTAACTTTACATCTGCATCTACTCCTTCCAACATTACTAATTTTGTGTTCCTCAAAAAGTTTAATGTTGCAAACCACCCTCCTAAATCTTCTCAGATAGAATTTTTATCGCATCCTCCTCCTATCCATTGGATTAAGTGTAATACAAATGGCTCATCCAATATGCAGTCTTTGGCATTTTTAGAAACAAGGATGCAGATTTTCTCATATGCTTTGCTGAGAACACTGGACAAGAAAGTGCTAATTTTGCTGAATTGTTTGGTGCTTTGAGGGCTATAGAGCTGACCAAGCAATTCAATTGGCAGAACATATGGCTTGAATCTGACTCTGCACTTGTAGCAAATGTCTTTAAAAATAAATTTCAGGTGCCTTGGAAGCTAAGGAATAGATGGGACAACTGCACTCTTATAACTAGCATTATGAACTTTATAGTCTCTCATGTTTTTAGGGAGGGCAATGAATGTGCATGCATGCTTGCTAATATAGGTTTATCTTCCATAATTCTTTGAAAGTTTGTTTTGATCTTCTACAATGCATTAGATTAGAGGACCCTTTGTCAGAGACAAATTAGGCATGCCTAATTTTAGGTTTGTTAATTAATATGGAGGTTTTGGTTTGGTCCTCTCCTTTTTTGTACATTTTCTTATCTTATATATATTTTGGTGGCTTATAGTGCTTTGCTAAGTCACCTCCTTTTTGCAAAAATAAAAAATAAAAATACATGCAAATCATATGATAAATTATTTTTATTCATCAATACATGCAAATCAAATGATAAATTATTATTATTCAACTCAAGTCCAAAAGATCTGTTATTAAAATTCAAAAACTAAAAGACATTTCATCTAAAGATCATATTGTTCATGTGCCTTCACTTGAAAAGGAGATGAAATCTAGAAACTACAAATCTAAACCTTGAACATGTCCACACATGTTTCTTTTGAAAGTCCTCTATTCCAGAATTTGTTGTAGTATTCATTGTATTCAAACTCTTTGTATTGAACAGTATGATCTTTGTCTATGAGTTGAGGAGCTGGTCTTATGATTGCATCTGGTGATGGACAGTAGAACGTTGGAATGGACATCCTCTCTTTCTCACTGTTCACCAATGCTCGGTGTAGCACACTCTTGTATCTATCGTTGCTTATCACCTATTCAAATCCACATCAACATGCATATATCATATATAAGTATTTATGAATAAATTATAAGAAATCAGGATTTTGTTTTTTTTAATATACGGCAAATATCACGTGAATTTTGACCATGCAAATTAGTATCTTTTGGATGTTAAGTTAAGCAATTTAATATTCTTTTTGATTTGTAAGAATAATATGGATTGACATATGTATGATGCAAAGAGGCATGTACTACTAAAAACTATACACTCAAGTCCCCGTAAACATGACTCAACTAACATGAACGTTACAGTATAGAGGGGCGGCATTCAATGAATATGGTCACCTATTTTAAAAGAAAAATAAATAAATTAAAATTGAAGCTTGAGTTTTGACTGAAATACCTGAATTTGGTCCCCAATATTGACAATGAAGGTATTAGGAACAGGGTTTATAGTTACCCATTTACCATCCTTAAGTACTTGCAAACCAGCCACATCATTTTGCAACAAAATGGTAATGACATTTGGGTCAGCATGTGCTGGCAAACCATATGTTAGGTCTGGTTCAGGACATGGAGGGTAGTAGTTAATAGCCATGTGTTGTCCATGTTTGCCAAGTGCTTTGTTTATGTAATCATTTTCCAAACCTAAACTTTCTGATATTGCCTCAAGCAATCTCAATGCTAGCCTTCTCAATTGTTTGCTATAGTCTGCCACATCCTCTCTAAACATCACAAATAAATTGAAATTGTTACCAATAGTTTGAAAGGAAAAGATAATATATAATAAAACATAATGAAAAAATGATCATGTGTGAGGATTTAAGTCATGGTCCAAATGTGGTTGCATCATATATAATTCTTTTAATAAGGCTTGTGGTTACACTTGCTACTAGTGCATGCATAGCCTATTAATAGTTAATTTAGATCATTGAATTAAAATCAAATCGTTTAATAATGAATCATCATATTGAAAAGTGGACTGTCTGAATTTGTGCTGAAGATCAAGATTGTGTAAATGCTGAAAATATGTTATTTTGGATCTTGTAAGCTCGATGTGCTTGTATCATCATTTGTATTTTTTAAAATAAGACTTCTTGCTATTACGACTAGTGTGCATGCATATTGCATAGACATGAATTATCTGCATAGCACACAAGTCAATTTACATCGTTGAATTAAGATCGAACATTCCAATCATCAAGATTGAAATGTGGGTCGCCTTATATTAACCACTCGCCACCTTACAAGCTGATTATGTAAAGATAAGTTAGACGTAATTTCAACATGATATCAGAGTCTATTAATTCGGGTCCTCAATTTATACACGTACAACCCCAATAGAGCTTGGCTTGAGAAACTGTATTGGGAAAAACCCAAGTCCCACGTTTGATAGATGAGTTCTAATAAAAGTTTATAAAGATGAGACATTCTTCTCCTTACAAACTTGTTTTGTAAATGTTAAGAATCTCACATTGGATCGAAGATGACCCAACGATGTGTTTATAAGTGGGAGCAATCCTCACCTCATAAGCCGGTTTTGTGGAGATGTGTTAGGCCAACCATGATTTCTAAGAGTAAATATAAGTTCGACCAAATTTCAATTTTTATACGACAGTATAGATTGTATAAATGCCGGAAATATATTATTATGGATTTCATAAAAAAAATATATTTCACGGATCTAATTGTATTTGTAAAAAATTAATTAAAACATTGATTATTATTATTAATAAAAAATGATTTTATATATATTTTTGTACCCGAAAGAAGGTGGGTTGGCAGGCCATTCATGAACATAATCTTCAAGAGGATGACAATGAAGTCTCAAGTAGTCTCTCCAATTTGAAACTTTCTCGGTCTTCACATTGAAACTAGTGGAAAGTCTAGTTGTCTTTAATGGATCATCTGAGTAATTCTTCATTCTTTCACTTTCTGGTAAATTGAAGAACTCTTTTGACACATTCATCATGTTATTTATAACCTCCTCTGGAACTCCATGATTTACGATCTTAAAAAAAAAAAATAACAATCAAATATCTATCAAAATAAAATTAGATCCCGTACAACTTCATGGTGCAACAACTATAAAGAGTTTAGATTTAATTTGAAATGAAACTGATGTTGTGTGTATTAGAGTGTGACAATCATTATATTTCATAATTGATTAGAAAGTGTGTGTTAAAATGTTTGTTGTTAGTATTACTCTTCATGTGAATAAATTATAAATTATTATAATACTCATAATAAAATAAACAACAAGTGGTTTCATAAGTGTAGATGAATTAATAAAAAGTTGTAAACATTTCATATGTTGGGGTTGAGTTTCAAACTCGCAATTTTCCACTTTCAAGAACTATGCGTGAATTTTGCGCTAGGCTATTAAGAACTAAAAAAAAAAAAATTTGATTTGATGATGAATATACTTGAAAAAAGCCATAATTTCGACATGCATGTGCAATCTTTTGGATGATTTCAGAACGATTTGATGAATCAAGGCCTTGAAGATCAATGGTAGGAATAGGGTCTGTGGTGTTGAATTGAAGTTGAAGATCTGGACGATCACCAATGGGTCTAATGAAATTTGAAGGGACATGATTAAGGGTGGAAACAAGGTCGGTTACCAATGGCTTCATTGTGGCCATATTGGAGAATGAAGGTAGCTAGGTAGTATTTAGGATTTCACAAATTGATGTGATGAAACAAAACAGGAACATCATTTGAGTATTTGTAAACAAGGTTTATCGGTGGAGTTTGTCTTGTAATAGATCATGCTTATGTTATTTGCTTATGCCATCATTTCTTATCTCATTTATGATGTCATATATTATACATATTAATGCTTATGGTATTTTCTCATGTCATCATTTCTTATCTCATTTGTGATATCATATATTATAGATATTAAAATGTATAATTTGACTGATACATCAAAAGTTGCCATGAGAACAATAATAGTTTTTAGAGAGGATAAGAACAACAATAGTTAAATAGTCATGGATATTTGGATAATTATCAACAAAAAAAAAATGTCATGGATATTTGGATAAGATAATAATAGATCTTTTCAAACTTATCAAGAATGTTAAGGCTCTTGATATATTTTATTATTTATAACGGTCTTATTCGGTTCAACAAATAAGACTATGTGGTTATGTTTAGAAGATACCGATTCAAAAATAAATAAATATATTCATATATTTATTGAATATAAAAATATGACATGGAAAAAGTTAATTCAAAACTTAAATTTATTTTAAAATATTCAAAGATAAAAAATAATAATACCACATTCAATGATTAGATGTTACATATTACCGTTTGTCAGATTGTCAGAAAAATGTTACATATTACCAACAATTTTTTTCAAGGTTTTATACCAACAAATTTCTTTTTTTTAAACAATATCAACAAAAATTTAGAGTACTAAAGTATTCATATTAAGTGTCATTTATGATTAAATACATTTTATATCAAGTACCAAACCTCAACTTGTTTGTTTATCTGTGTTTCAAATTGTTATTGTTATTTAGTCTATCTACGAAAAAAATCATTTATGACTAAATAATTTTTTTCCAAAATATCATTGAATATTCTAAAGTTTTGGATAAAATTCATTTTGCCTAAATTTTTATTTTACTCAAGCACTTTGTCATTTGTACTGTTTCTCTTCTGTATTCAAAATATTTAATAAAATATTTCTATTAAATATTTATATCTTTTATATGTAATTATATGTTACTAATTTAGACTCTCTGTTGCGTATTTTAATTATTGTCAATATTTGCGGAAGCAAAATTTTATGTACCGGTATGAAAAAGTCAATATGATAAAATTTTGAAATCATGACTATTAAAAATGTCAACATTAATGTAGTGTTTCTCCCTTTAAAAATTAATGCAGTGCTTATATTATATATTGTTATTTTATATGCAAAACACCGTTAAATATTTGCAAATCATGATTGTTTTTAAATTATCAACATTAATGTAATGTTTTTATTAAATAATTTATTAGTTATTTTATATGTAAAACAATGTTTATTTTAATCACTCTAGTCAAAAGTTTTACTTTGATTCATTAGAAAATAATAAAGCATAAATTTGACTTGTTTAATTTTTTATAACTTTATTATTTTTAAAGTTATTCAATTTTGTATGTAAGGAAAGAATATAACATTTCCTCAAAAAGGAAAGGTTTTAACATTATATGAAAATTTAGAACAATTATTTTTTTTTACAATGAAAATATATATATATATATATATATATATATATATATATTAAAAAAACTTCAATCGATTAATCATCTAGTTCAATTGATTTAATCATGACTCGGAGGTCCCGGTGGTTTAATATAAGGTCTGGTTTTTGGTTTTTAAAACATGCATATGATAGAAAAGATATTGCAAGATTTTATATATCTCAATAATCTAATGCAGATTGTATTCAATTGAGTCAATGGATATAAAACAATCGCTAATCACAAAAACAAATAAAGGCTAGACTATGGATTGGTTTTGAATGGTATAGTTTATTACGACGGATGTTTATGTTTATTTACAATGGCGTATGTGAAACTTGGGAAACAACAATTTTTTTTTTAAACTCGGTATCCAATTCAAGGACCGACTGATCCGAGGGGGCCAATATCACCGCCCACTTGTGGGGGCTCCGTTCTAAGCCAGAGAGCTCTGTATGGACTTGCCCACCGAAATTGGCACTAGAGAGAATCGAACTTGAGACCTTGAGAGGAGTACACTCCAAGATCCCGAGTCAACCACTAGGCCAACCCCAAATGGGTTCGGGAAACAACAATTGTAACGAGGAGTAGTGCTATACATTATAAAATCTAGGGTTGGTATCGACTACCAGGAAGCTTTAATAATTTCACATCAGTCTTCTCTAAAAATGACGTCAACAAGAATCCTAAACAAAAACAATACAGTTTTCAGGCAACAAAAGTTACACATAACATAACCAACCAACACACATGATTCAAAACTATGATTAAAAGTACTTTAAAAACTGCTTCTCTTTCTCTTACTCTCAGTCCTCATTCTTTTTCCCATGTCTTCAATCTTCCCCTGGGAGCTTACCAACGTGAAAACATTTCTCCCACCTTTCTTCATACTCTGCATCCTTCTGCAGGTTTAGAGATTGATAATAAAGAATTCATATATGCACATAGAAACTAAATGTTTGAATATCAAAATCATTGTTGTAAGGCCACAAACTTTGTTGAGGTGTCCAAAAAAGCTTGCCTCATCATTGTCGCTGAGGTCATCAAGACAATCATTGTCGTTGAAGTTATCAAAACAAAAATAGTTCGGCCATTCCTCATAAGTACTCATATCAACATTAGAGCAGTGGCGACCCCAAGGACAAACCCAACCAACATCGGATTCTAAGCTCTCTACTTCTGACTTAGCAACTTCTTCTATTTCCTCCTTTGAATGGGGCTTCGTAGCTACCTCTGTTTATTTATTGTTTTGATCAAATAAGAAACCCAAGGGTGAGGGAGGATATTTAAATATGGCTGAAAGTTAAAAAAGAAAAAGACAAGGCATACATGAAACAACCAAAAACATAACAGAGGACCTATGATGCATAGGTACGGGTACCAATACTTAATGTGGAAATAATGACAATCAAGTACTATTATTTTCCTTTAAAAGCCCTAATGTAACTGATTGAATTGATTCCTTTGGTTTATCACCTCAATATTAAATGAGGATATAATCAAGGGATAAATGTGTTTTATTTAACAGTTACAATTAGTATGGCTTGCAACGGGAAAATACATGAAGGAGTTAACTTGGCAATACATAGGCAACATAGTGTTTATTATTATGTATATATAAGAAGAAAAACATAAGGAGATGAGGTTGATTTCTGTGTCCGATTAAAAATAAGGACCAATCCTTTCTCCTCTACTCCTATTAATTTCGGGCATTGTTTGTGAAGCTCCAACATGATCTGGCCTCGAGTGCACGAGTTCAGACTTGCAATTGTGTAAACCTTGGGAAACAAAACCGGATTTGGGTTGCACCGGAGGTCCACCGGAAAGTCAAAACAACACAACCCAATCTTCTATCCATCAACCATTTCTTCTTTACCTTTCCTTAACAAAGCATAATCAAGATGATTATGAATCATTTCTTCACATGTCCTCCACATTTTCAAGTCTTATTTTTATCTTGGTACAAAATCCATCAGCTCATTCTGCACCAAGTTTGATTTTTGCACATCATTTCATAATCAAGATGGTTATGAATCATTTCCTCACATGTCCTCCACATTTTCAAGTCTTATTTTTATCTTGGATCAAAACCCATCAGCTCATTCTGCACCAAGTTTGATTTTTGCCTATCATTTCATAATCTTTCTACTCAAGTCTTATTGAAAAATAATTGGTTGCATATAATTTCATATTCCCCTCCTTCGATGTACATATATTGTTTATCTATAATTCTGCAACTTACGAATCTTGTCGTATAGATGTGTGTATTATATCAAATTACACTTCTCTAAAGTGACTAACTCACGTCAAAGAGTGAAATAAACATTAATAATCATTGATAAACAGCTAAGGGTAGATATTAGATATGCATATATCATAACAAATCACACTATAAAAGTGCTTTTTCTACAACCAAGAAATTGAAATTCATTGATCACATAGTATTTTTCAAAATTGTACAACTGAGCTATACAGTACACTAGTTGCAAATTCCATGTCAAAGAATGAACATGATTATTATTTACATAAAATCATTCAATAACGACAAAGTCCCTCTACAAAGTCCTGGCAAGTGGTTATGTATGTCTATATCTATATACAATATTGCATCTATCAAAGGTTGTCACTGTCCACATTAATAGGAAGTCGACATATACGTTGGCAATAAACTGCTTCGCCAATTCCAAAAGTTGCGATGCAGAGAACATTATGTATGTACAAACCAATTATTTTTTATTTACGTTCACGAAAGAGTATGGGATTCCTTTGAAGCGGACTCTGACAGAGATTTTTTGTGAAACTGCAAGTTGCGAATATATTGCACGATTCGCTTCTGATCATCAGCAAGAAGTGAAAATGGAGGATTCAGTGGAAGGTTCTGTGCTTCTCCCACAATAAATGAAAGTAGAAGCATCGCATTTGAGTAAGATGCAGCAGACTTATCTTTGTTATTCATATACTCATCTACCTAGAAAAATGGAAGAAACCTATCTAAGCACATACTAATTAATTTAGGTTTTGTTTGGATAAACAACTTTATTAAGCACTTATATGATAAGCGCTTTATCATTTAAGTGCTTATGCAAAAGCCATTTCTATAACAAAAGATAAAATCAAGGCAGATTGTTTTATATAAGTTATAATATACTTTCATAAGCTATCTTGGCGAGCTTATAGAACAACAGCTTATGGAAATAAGTTGAAAACGGCTTATGGACATGTCATAAGCCATTTTCATCAGCTCTCCCAAACAATGCCACAAGCGTTTATTCGGTAGATAAGCTCAAATAAGACAATTCAAACAGACTCTTATAAGAGTGAGCCTGACTCTTTAATGTCTATAGCATTGAGGAAGACAAGAAAGTAAGGTTATGAGCAAATTGAAAAGTGAAAACTGTTTGTCTACTTACAGCAGCATTTGTCCCAACAAGGAGTGCTTGTTGGAATATAATCTCCATTGCATCTGGCATCTCAACTGCACCTGCAAAATGTTTTACCATTACATGTTTACGATTTATTTATACGATGCGAAATGAAAGTATTAAGTTTGGAAACAAAAGGAAGTCCTACCATCCATGTTTTGAATATGACATGATAGTTTCTCAGCACGATCGACTGCAATGACAAATCCATGTTTGGCCCACAAAGAGACGGAAGAATGGTCACTAAAATTTATTTTCTGTTCCACAGTCTGTGATAAGCTCGCGTCTCCACCGGCAACTATGGACTCATTAATTGAACTGCTTCTATTCAACTCACCCTCGGATATGGGGACTGACCAAGTGCTACAGATGTCTAGAGCTTTCTTCCATATAGCCAAAACCACCAACTCAACTGCAAGCGATTCTAGATATAATCCCGTGTTATACTGCACGAAATAACAATTAATTAACTAACAATGTCAATGAATATTTTCCATTTAAGATTGTGTAGCCAATCAAAATGAAGCTTAATGCCATGGCCTATGTGAGCAACACAAACGAACCTTTTCTAGCGAAAGTTCACCAAGGACTTGCACATACTGATCCAACAACTCTAACCTGTTTGAAGGGTGCAGTAAAGAAAATTCCTGCTCTTTCCTTAAGGTTGAAAATTCACAGGATGCTACAAATGCCTCGAGTTCATTGCTTTTAAAATTGTCTAACCCATCAGTTGAAGAAGACGACGGATCCTTAGTTTGCTTTCCAATCTCCAGGTTAGTCCCCTTTAAAGGACAGATTGAAACGCCACTTGAGGGATTATCTTGCACAGATGCCTCAAAGTAGTCAGAGAAATCCTCCAATGATGTAAAATGAGGATTGATGAGGACATAACCTTTCTCAATGGACTCCATTAAATGTGAAACTGAATAGAGAACAACATTTAGAATTAGGAAATAAAAAATGAAGCATGGAAAAGAATGGAAAATGAGTAGAGTATTGTTAGACCTCGAGCTTGGTTTGCAGTATCAATGGACTTCCCCGGCTTATCGTGTGCATTAGTTGGATTCGACCCTTTAGCACTCTGGGTGTCAGTTGTACTCTTGCCACCCTTTCTTTGCAAAAACATGGTTTCATTGACCGCTGAACTGACTGCCACAGGATCATCTACAAATGACTCAACATGATGCTCAGAACATGCTTGAGACACCTCAAAGGCAGAGCCAACTAATTGATTAACCATCGAGCTTTCTGATTGATGTGAATGAAACTGCTCGATATTCACGTTGGACCTATAAGTGATGAATTATAAGAGATTGCTAAAAGTAGCGACGACATGGAAAGAAAATGCACCAAGGATACAATAAATAATGACCTGTGTTCCTGTAGGAAGTTGTGACTGAAGAACGCCTTGAATGTTAATCTCTCATCTGCAAATTAAAGTCCAACTTTACAGAAGTTCTCTACCTGAGCTCTAACTGTCATTTAAAACATATGTATAATAATATTTGAACCACAAACCCATCATCGCCTTTACATGTTCACAAAAGACTTAGCAAAATATACAAGCACATATTGTACACAACTTATATACCTGGATCTCGACGTAAAAGGCTTCTGCAAAGGTCCACACAATCAGAATGCAGCTCTTTTAAAATTGTTGGTGGAAAGTGCAGTTCAGTAGATGCCAATATATTTTGAAAAAGCTGCATTAGAAAAATGATATTGAAGGAACAGAACGATATTTATAATAACAACAGACATATAACTATTTCCAAAAAACTAAAACAGAACAAAAATACATGACCAGAATATTTAAAAAACATGGAAAAAGAAACGAAATATCATGGTTTAGCCTTTTCACAACCTGCAATTGACTATTTCCATCAAATGGAGGTTTCCCAACAACTAGCTGATACAATATTGCACCAACACTCCACAAATCAGCCTGCACCAATAATATTACCTTAATTATTAATATAAAAAAAAAGGAAAAACAGATATCGGTAAATAAAATTTGATCTCATTTCTATCTTTTGTGACCTTAGCGTCATACTTCTGACTCTGAATTATCTCCGGAGCCATGTAATAAGGTGAACCACATAGTGTATCTGCCAACTGCAGAGGTGTGAGAGACCTGGTACAATAATACATCAGTAAACTACAAAATGCAAGAAATACAAAAACTACTACTTTTTTCATTATATATTATTGTTATGTTATTATATCTATAGTACAGATATTTTATAAAAATAAAACGGAGATGTTATAGAGTTGTCAAAAAAAAATTCCCTACCGTGCAAAACCAAAATCTCCTATTTTCATAAGTGGTGTAGCTGAAGTAGTTGCCAACAGTAAATTCTGCATGTTTCGAAAATATATATATATAAAATCAAGACATGAAGAAACTACCAAATGTGCAATAGTAACTCGAGAGTCATGACAATTATAGGGGTTCACAGGGAGTTGATATATACAATCAAGAATGCTCATATCATAGTTTATAAACCAAGTGCGAACTCATAATTTCTGAGGTTTATCTAATTTTCTTCATGTAACCAGTGTTATCGAATATGAATGGCAGACCACGGCGGAAAACCAAAAATCCATCACTTTAGGCCTCCATGAAAACGTCCTGGCACTGCCAATCTCAACAAATTGGCCATAGCGGTAGTAAACAAAATAAGCCACCAGCGCAATCTGCCATGGCTGATATTTGACAATATTGCAATTAACATTGTGTAACTATTCATTCTTTCAGTAAACTAAGTATACCAGCTACCCCCTCCCTGGATTTTTTTTTTATAAGGTTGCAAGAAATTACTAATTAGTTCTTCTTGCATTTATTTTTTACTGCAGCCCTGTTTATCTTGCCAGGACATTTACCTAAATGTATTTTATGCTTTAGGCATGAAGGTGTGATAAAATGGTAAATAAATTCGTAAAAATAAGGTAACATCAAAAACTTGTACATATGTTCTTCATAGTGTGAAAAACTTATAGAATTAGACCAATGCAATCATTGACAGCAAAAATCAATTAATATATTCCAAGACAAACATATGAGTAGGTACCAAGACAAGTTTATTTTTTCAAACGATACACTCAAATACCTGTGGTTTTAAATCTCTATGTATGAGGTTCTTTTCTTGAAGCACCTGCAAACCGGCAGCTACAAGCAGAGCAAACAGATAGAAGTTTATACATTGTCAACCAATTAGCACAGGCAATGCATAGTAAGGACGAGGGTGGCAAAAAATATCACGTTTGAACACACAGAAGCGCCTAAACCGTTCACAAAATAAAAATGAATTGGAATTTGGAAATTATCTCACTCCAGAAATAATCTAAAAAGAAGATGCCAAAGCATCTTTTCCTTTCATTCAATATTCACAAGAAGAATCATCTACTCCTGAAATTGTAGTGTTAGATTGTTTTACTGATTTTGTCCCGAAATTGTAGGTGTGTAGCAATTTAATCCTTCAAATTATCGAAATTTTAAAATGATCCATAAAACTGAGACTTTTCGATCACATTATTTCTTTTGGATCGGTCAGCTTAGTCCCTAAAATTGCAACATATGTACTAATATGATCAAGCATTTTCAATTCTTGAGAGATCATTTTCAAATTTCCTTATTTCAATACCAAATTGTTTGACTATTGCAATTTCAGAAACTTAATTGGTGATTCACTCATAGTTAATCAGAGTCAGGTTTAAGATAAAATTCTAATATTCAGCAGTATTAGGCTTTGAATATCAGATAATAACAAATTTATGTCATGAAATCAGTCTACAAATATGTTAAAAATCAGTCTCTGAAAGATAAAAAAATTGGTCATATTAGTCCCTAAAATATGCACTCCATTGATCACACTAGTCCCTAACTTAATAGCATAAAATATATTGATCAAATTTGACCCGAACTTAATAGCGTAAATAAAATTGATCTCAATCATCCATGTAAAGTGTGCGGGTATATTGTTCAAGGAATATAATTCATATACTACTGAAAAAACCAAGTCCCACATAGAACCACTCACCTTGAAAGCCGGTTTTGTAGGGTTGGGTTAGGACCAACCCAAATTCTAGTATCGTATCAGAGCCTATCAAGCTGGTCCACCCACGCACCAAGCCCAGTACTGTTGGGTGCAAGGGGGTGTAATGGAAAAACCAAGTCCCACATGGTACCCCTCACCTTAAAAGCCAATTTCGTAAGGTTGAATTAGGCCTAACCCAAACCCTAGTATAGTATCAGCGATTTGGGACACCTATCATTCATATCCACACACCAAGCCAATAGTGTTGGGCATGAGGAGTGTATTGGCCAAGTACGACATGGCAACTCTCATGTTAAAAGTCGGTTTTGTAAATTTGAGTTAGGTTTAACCCAAATCCTAGTCAATATATAATTTTTCAGGTTCATTTAATAATTGATGTATATGATCTATATTATAAACTAGATACATCAATTATTCAATGAACTTGAAAAAAGAATATTTGCTTATCATAGTGACATGAGGCCGGAGTATACTATTACACTTTTCAATCAACCATAGCTATTTCTAAAGTAGTCAAACATATGATTGGTTGCAATTCATTGACAATGTAACGGTGTATCAAAATTAAACTAATTGTTCAAGCATTACTCACCCAGTTGCCTCATGAAATGTCTAGCAACAGATTCAGAAACTCTCCCATATCGCTGAATATAAGCAGAAAGATCACCTCCACCACAATACTCCAAAACAAGATAAATCCTATCATTTGTCTTAACCAACAAAAAAAAAACCGTTAAAAAAACATCACAATCAAATAAAACAAAAACAAAAACAAAAACAGAGAAACAAACCTGAATAGCTTCAAAGAGTTGAATGATATTAGGATGATGAATAGTACTAAGAATAGAAATTTCTTTGATGAGATTATCTTTAACTTTAGAACTCAATTGAGTCTTATCAATTTCCTTAATTGCTACCTCCAAACCTGAATTTCGATGACGTGAACGCCACACCACTGCAAATGAACCTGACCCGATACGAGGACCCAGTATGTAATCCCCAACCAATCTTGTCATGGTGGGTCCCACCAAATCCATAACTGATCAAAACTGCTGAAGGAACTAAACTGCCATGGATTTCAGTTGAGTGTGTGTATTTGTTTTTTTTAAGGTTATTGTTTTCTTTGTTTTGAGGATGTTTGGTTTTTTTGTTAGTGTTTGGTTTTCTTTGACAATTGTATTGGCTTGCTTGCTACTCTCAACAATTATGTTGGTAGATAAGACAAAGGATAAAGGAAATTATCATTCCACAAAAGTCAAATAAAATTGACCCATAAATGTTTTTGGATGGGTTTATCTAATCTTCATCACCTCCATAAGACACTTAAATAAGTTTTTATCTTTATAAATTTTTAAAATTTGATTTTAGTGTTTCTAAAAAATTCCTTCATTTTTTTCTCATTCTAAAATTTATTTCCATCACTTTTAGTTTCTGCTTTTAAATTAAATTATATGCATCTTTCATATTTTTGAATGATTTTCTTTAAGAATATTATAAGAATATCTTCCAAACAAATTTAGATTTATTTTTAACAAGAATTGAATTCAATATTAATTTTGAAATGCCAAAACATAAAAAAATTATATTCAATTGATTCCTGGTAAAATATTCTAAACTTTAGCAAAAGAGAATTTTATAATGTACTAAAAAAACTAAAAAAAAAAGATTCAAAATTTGGAAAAATACATGAGTTGATTTTAAAACAAGGGCAAAAATGGTGACGAAAAATATTTGGAGGTCCAAAAATTGAAAAAAAAAATTACAGGGACTAAAAACGAATTAATTTGTTTTATAGAAACACAAACTTATTTAATCCTAATATAATTGGTTTTCTTAGCAACAATTTTAATACATATCGTGAAAGAGAAGTATATGTATGATCGCATCCCTACTCTCTTTGGTCTTAATTATAAGCAAAAATTCACTTTTTAGATTCATTTAATAATTAATGTATTTGGTTTATAATACACACAAAATACATCAGTTATTGAATGAATCTAAAAAGTGGATTTTTGTTTATACTTGATGTCCAAGGGAGTAAATGATAACAATCCTATATTATAAAAGCTACACTTGCCAAGGTAGCATGTTAGCCCTAATTCATCCTCATTTTCCCTCCCTAACACGTAATTAATGTTAATCAACTCAGTCAACCACTCCCTACATCTCAGCCGTAGATCTCATAACCTCATTTTCCTTTCATCTCAGTCGTATTAAATTGCCAATAATATCATTTAATTCTTTAATCATATCTGTTTTGATATGATTAAACGCTATTAAAAGCAGACAAAGGATAATTAAATGATATTATTAGTTAGCTTTCCTTAAATGCATTCAGATTGACTTGCCTTTTATGTGTTTACTCGATCATTATTGGCAGCCTATTTTTAGGCATGTCAGGCGCACCAACATTTATGACATAGAGGAAATTGAAAGTCTATTTTGATTTATGGCTGAAATCATGCATCTCTATAGTCTTGAATTTTAGCTTAGCTTTCAAATCTCATAACAACCCATTTTTAAGCATGGATGGCGCAACAACATTTATGATATAGAGGGAATTGAAATAGTTTTTTTTAAGCAGAAATCATGCACCTCTATAATATTAAGTTTTAGTTTAGCTTTCAAATCTCATACACCACTAATAGTGATATTAACTGTAGATATTTTCACGATACAACATCTTGCATCTGATGAACACACAAATTGATTATTAATTTAGTTTTCAGTCCGTAGATGCGAAAACGATTGAGCAAATCGGGTTGATGTTGAGTTTGTAAAATGGAACCACCAAACAAACGCACCAAGATTGCAATGGGACAAGGTTAATCATAACCAGAATGGAGAAATTTGTACTTGAAGGAAAGGTTATATCTGAAAGTAACATTGACGAAAAAGTTTTCATACCCAGGTTATCTCTTTCATCATTTGATGTTAAAATTCCTTTCAAATTTCAAAGAATACAATTTCCAATATCTGTTTCATTTGCCATAACAATAAACAAGAGTCAAGGGCAATCACTTAAAAGTGTTGGAATTTATTTGTTGAGTCATGTGTTCTCGCATGGTCAGTTGTACGTTGCAATCTCAAGAGTCACTTCAAAACAAGGATTGAAGATACTAATCATTGATGGAGATGGAGAGAATACTGATACGACCTCAAATGTTGTTTATCACGAAATCTTTCGTAATGTATCTTGATGATTAAACTTCAAACATTTTTTTTATGTATGCTACAATTTCATTTTGTTTCTATTGTTGTCGTAGAAGAGTATATATTTTTAAATGTTGTTAAAACTTCTATCAACTATATATGTTTACATTGTTGCGACTTATTTGTTTAACTTCTTCTCGGTTGGACCCGTGCGATAACACGGGTCAAAAGTCTAGTTTAGAGACAAATACAACAATACATATAATTAAGAGAAATGATATATGGATAATCATTTTGTGACAACTTTTAGGACAACTCTCTCACTCATATCTCATTATGTTCTTAAAATTTCTCTAAATTGTTTGATTTTCATGTCAATATCTACATTTCTTTGTATTCTTTGATTGTCCCATAAATTTGTCTAAAAAATAGTTTTTCATTGTAAAAAAATAAATAGATATCATTTAATTTTTTTAAAAAATATTATTAATTTTTCATATTTTATCTTTTTTAATTCGCTTATTCAAAAATAAAATAAAAAATTGCCGATGTATCAAAAAAATTATATTTTTAGTTGTAATCACATAAATCTTCCTCGTTAATATAAAGATAAAATATATTTAACATGATATTATTTTACCGGTCTCTCTTAAGATTGTTAAATATACTTACGTTAAATACTTTTTTTTATCCTTTAAGTTTGACAAAAGTCTTTTAACTTTTTTAAGTTTCAAACAAGTTTTTTAAATTTTTTTAAGTTTCAAATAGATCATTTAAGTTGCTAACTTAAATGATTTATTTGAAACTTTTATCTCATGAGTTTGAAATGGTGGAACCAACTTTTATACTTTTTTTTTATATTCTAATCATGAGACTTGTCGGTTGCTGGAGAGAGAGTCTTATATAATTGTCAAATTGTCAGTAACTAATTCCATTTTATCTTCCTTCGGTGGGCATCCTTAATAGGTTGAGGAGGGACGAATACATGCATATGCTTCTCTGGGCTTGTGCCTAAGCAAAATGTTTTGAATTTTTATTTGACTATTACTTTTTCCAACCTATCCAATTCTCACGCACCCTGTAAAATTTTCAAAAATGTCCTTGGGTTTTCGGATTATAAAATCCGAAAATATCTTAAGTGGATTGTAATTCTAAAATTCAGACCAATGCTTATGTATAATCAATCATTAGACTCTCTCATATTTCAATAGTTTGAGTTTTGCTTTTAAAAACAACAAAAAAATTAAGTAAAAAAAATGCTAAAACCAATCAAATAAAATCATAAAAATATAAAAATACCACCAAAAAATTCTAAAAATCAAATAAAATTAATGCTAATTTTTTCAGATTTTTCTGAGAATATGAAAAAAATTTAAAAATGGGTCTAAACGATGGAATTTTGGATTTTGAGGGGCGAAGTCCCATAAGAAGTCCCTTTTAAAGGAGTCTTGATCCTTGATTTTCTTTCTGATTTTCTGGGGAAGTTTTGGAGCAATCTGATCAAGTAGTCCAAAAACCTGATTTTTGAATAAGAACAACTACCAATGACCCAAAACAAAAGGATGAGACTTAGGAAGATTAATATTGTCCATAAAATGACTATCCATGTTACAAACATGTTCAAAATTTGTGTTGATACAGATCAGATTATATAATCTGAACTGTTTCTCACTTAAAAAAAATGTTGTTTAGGGGGTGTTCAGATTATATAATTTAGAAAAATCAAATAGCGCGCCCTATTTTTTGAGGGTTTTGGATTATAAAATCCGAAATTGTGAAAAACTCATTTTTTTTCACCCTAGGGTGGGAAAAACTCAATTTCGGATTAAATAATTCGAAGGGCATTTTGGGGAAAAATAAGGCGCGCGAGAAACGGATAGGGTGAAAAATGTAATAGTCTTTTTATATTTAAGTAGTATATAATATAGTAATAGTTGACATTATGACCAAATGGCCCATACCTATATCATAATATTTCTCTTGGCCCACACCTATATCACACATGATATAGCAACACAGTCTTTTTCTTTTTGACAAAATAAACGATATTCATTTGTCATACCCTATTTTTTGACCAGTTAAAAGTTTTTATTCGTCTTTTAAAAGCCGAGAAGTTTCGTCGTCTTAGACGAAATTTCGGCAGAGTGGTATTTTGAAATACCTCATTTGACTTCCGAAAGGAACAGTTTTAATTACTTTTTATTAATTATTATTTCTTTTATTTCTTTTCTTTTTAATTAATTCATGTTTTTATTTTTTATTTTTTCATAATTTTCGTTTTTATCTTATCTTTATTAATTATTTTATTTTGTTTTATTCTTCAAGTCCTTTTAATTCTTTTTGGTCCTTTTTTGTCCACAAGTCAAGTCCATGTCCTTGCTGTCAATTTTCATTTCAAGTCATTAGTCAGGGGCATTTTCGTCCTACTTGGTCCAAAAGAGACACCTCATCTGATCCAACCTGCAAAACCCTAATTTTTACAACTATAAATACATAGTCATTAATTGTGCACAGGACCCAATCAATCACAGACTGAGTCAGTCGCCCCAATCACATCACAAACCCTAATTCCCCAATTTTTCAGATCTGTTCAGATCAAACCCTTTTTTTCCAAAGAATTTCTCCAGAACCTCAATAACACATACATAGTGTTCATCACAAACCTCAAGAAACCTGCAAATAACAACACAAATTTTCGAATCTGCCATCTCTAACAACAGTTTTTTTTCGAAGTTCTTTTTCATACAAACTATCAACATCTAAGTTCAATTCAAACCGGATCTACAACAACCATCACAAGTTCCAACCGATCCAAATCCGAAAGGAATTACACAAACCGTCACGTAACAGATCATCCATTTTCACGAATCAACAGAGAAGGTAGTTATCTCTTGTTTCATCTCGTCTCTATTTTAGATCTATAAGAGTCGGTGTCGTTTTTTTGGAACTTTTTTAAACTGAATGGGTTTAGGAAGTAAAAAGAGTAAGAGGTTTGTTTTTTGTTCGATTTTGTTTTGTAAATCTAGGAGAATTTAGTCACCGTTTGGAAAATTTGTTTTGATTTTCGAAAAGAGGAAGAAAATGGAATGTTGAAACTATAAAAAAAAATTGAAATCGGAGTTGTTTGGGTTACTCCGGCGGCGGCGCCGTCACCCTAGGTGGCTGGCCACCACGCTGGAGTTTGTAAGAGCAATCGGAGAAGGAGACCTTTATTTGCTGACCTTTTCTCTCTAAAAACACTTAGAGAGAAAAATGTTATGAGGTTGTGTTGTTAAACCCTTTTTATACTAGTATTTTTTTATTATGATCTCATATAGGTTGTTTCACTGTGTTATCACGCACCTTCAGGGCTAGGCCGTCAGATCTTAGATTTGACGGCCGATGATGCTTCCCTGTTTTGTTCACGTGTGTGCTACTTCCTTCCCTTTACTATGTACCTTATGTTTAAACCGTCAGATCTTAGATCTGACGGTTACTGTTATTTTCCTTATTAATTCCATGTGTTTGTCTTCCCTGGTAATTAGTGTGCTCTCAGATCCAGGACCGTTTGATTTTGATCAACGGTCCAGATGTGATATGAGTTGGGGCCAAGACTTCTGTGGGCTTTTCTTTTTAAAACTACTATTTTACTGCTTTTACCCCATTCCCTACCTTTGCAACCCCTGTTTTACCATAACATTTTCTTCTCTTTATTTTCTAAATCACTTTGCTTATTTTAATCATTTTATTTAATTTTACTACTGTTTTTTTTCCTTTTTAGCATCCATACCCTTTAGTTTATTATTATTTGCACCTCTTTTTATTTATTTTGTTTATTAGTCTCTAGTTTATTTATTTTGTTAACTTAGTTTATTTTTGCTCTAGTTTTTTTTAGTTAGTTTAGTTGCTATTATTCATTTGTTTTGTTTTTATGCTAATAATCATCTCATGCGTTTTTATTATTATTTTTTTTATTATTATTTCATGCATTTGTAGTTTTAATTTGTTATCTTTTGTTTTGCCATTTTTATTTAATTAAATGTTAGAATGTATTTAGGAAATGATGTAATTTAATTTATGCATTATATATTCTTGTTATATATATTTTATTTTCAAGATTTTAGAATGTATCTAGGAACCATGTAAAAACATAAATGAGAATATGTACCGACGCTATCACACTTTTATTTTTACCACTTTATGCCATGACCTTAATCGAGACCAAAATCAATTAGAGACAAATTAGGATTAATTATTGGACTAATTAAAGACCTTAAAATCAAACAACTAGTAATTTTAGGATTAATTCCAAGGATTTGAGATTTTACTTTTGGATCCAACATCCTTTGTAAATTTCTCACGCTTTATTTTATTATGCTACGCCCAAACACTTGATCTTTATTATTAGCTCACTTTTAACTTAGAATAATCAAATTTCCAAAAAACATTCAAATATGCCAAACTCAAAAATAATTTCTTAATATATCTTGGACTTTAACCCAAAAGATTCCTTCTTTCTTTTATTTCTTAATCAAATTTTTAATCTCTTTTTTTTTTGTAGTGTTACAAAGTAACGAGGAAAAAAAAAGGGAGAGGAAAAACTAAGTTCCAAGCTTATCTCTCAGAATGAGAGATTCCATGCCAGACGGAGTACAGTTCCAGTGAGCAGAGCACCTTGCATGTGATCCTTCCTTAGCCATAAAATCTGCACACATATTTTGTTCCCTAAGAACATCCACCAATGTTGTATTACCATTTCCATGTAAAACATCTCTAATATGAAGGATGACAGTAGCATAAGTGTGTAAGGTATGATCACGACCATCAATAATTAGGTCAACTGCTTCCAAACAATCACTCTCACAAATAATTTTGACATAGCCTTTTAGACTACAAAAATCAAGACCTATCAAATTTTTAATCTATCATAACCATATTTAGACTTGGTTCTTTCTTTAAAATTAATCAACTTTACATTTTTATTCTTCTATGCCTTTGCGGCTTCTTATCCCTTCTAATTTTTTTTTTCAAACTTTAAAATTAATCCAACCAACCAATCGAAATTTTTGAGGTGAACTACATGATTTTGATCTCATTCTCTAGGTATGTAGGCAAAAGACTATATCTTTCCAAATCAATAAAAAATAACAAAAATATTCTTCTTCCCCCATTCTTTGACACTTAGCTTTCTTTAGGTTTTTGTTTACAAACAAGCAATAACTCAACACAAGATAATTAAAAACAAGAGGTTCTTATGGAATACCATAGACGTTTAGGGTGCTAATACCTTTCCTTTGCGTAACCAACCCCCAGACCTTGATCTCTTATAGGGTTATTCTTTCTTTTTCCCTTTCCCTTTGGAAAATAAAAGATCGGTGGTGTATCCTAAACATTTGTGAGTCAACGCTAACCAATAGCTTGATATCCAAAAATCACTGTGACATCATTCATTTAAATTGATAAAGTACATTGACACAATACCCAATTCAAAGTCGCTAAAAACAAAAAAGATGAATATGTGAACAAACTCACAACATCCATGTTAATAGCATGAAACGACAAGATACATATGCCTATGACAAATATGACTATATTTAAGCTAACGAAATACTTATGTCTTCGGATCTGTAATGTTGACGACGCCAAAGTCACTGGGTATTGAATCTGCACTTGATCAAAACTAATCCTTCAACCTGAATCAAACAAATACCACACTAAGACAAAAAAAAATCAAAAACACGTCGCATAAAGACGGGAAATCAAAACAACCAGTGTCGTGCTAAGGATATGAAGTCACAAAAACAAACGAAAGAAGACTGAAAATATGTAGAAATTGCTTATTTAACTAAAAGACAAAGAAAAACAATTTGGAGGGGTGATTCTAGGTCAAAATTAACCATAAACCACTCCTCTTTGGTAGATCAAGAAGAAGAAAAATGGTGACAACTATGATTTTGAGAATGAGTAAAAAGAGAGAACATTAATTGCAGAAAAAAATGTTAGATTGAGTTTTTTTTTTTTTTTTTAAGGAAAAATGCCAGAATTGTCATAGGGACCAAGAGAAAGATTTGGATTTGGCCCACTGGTAAGATTTGCTATACATACCCCACCTATAAAACAAACTTTGCTATATGCACCCCATATAATTTTTTTTGGGCACCCTACGGACTGGGCTGCACGTCGTTGCACCCTTGACCTATGCTTAGGGCCGACCCTGCTTACCAAGTTAGCCAATCGTGATGGTTACCCAACAATGATTCCGACTTAGACGAGGCTACTTTGACTCTCACACTTGTAAGGATCAAGTGTTTAAAGTCTCTTCAGATTATCCTAAATGTTTTTAGTTTCTCCAGACTATCACAATTGCCACTATTGAGCGAGGTACATGAGTTTGTATATGCTTGATACAAAATCATATCTACGATGATAACTCTCTAAGGATTTGTTACGAGATGTATCCGTCAGAAACAAAGTTTATATCAAACTCTTTTATTTGTCTTATACTCTTGTGTTAGGGTGTTTTGAGGGATATGTTAGATATTTTCTTTAGAGGGAGTAGGTGTAATGGGGTTGTATGGCATTTGAAGGTAGGTTATATGTTGCAGCAATTTTCACAATTGTCATTAAACAACATTCATGATTTTTTTTTACTACAAAGTTTTTACGTTATATTCTTATGTTGTTTTATTTTCTGTATGTTTTTTTTTTCCAACACTTTCTAAGATAAGAACACTCAACAAATATTTCAAATATTGAATCATCATTGTATGACCATCACTATGAGGTCTATATGTTGAACTCATGCTTATAATTGTTCCCAAAGCTTTCTGAAGACATCTCCAAAGATCCGATGCAAATCTCGGATCTCAATTCGATAAAATGTTTGAGATATTCCATTTAACCTTGCTATAGTTTCTTTGATACCAAAGCACCATCACATTCTATTGAAATGCTCTTGTATATAGATGCTAATTAAAACTTTAACCATGCCCTACGAAGAAAAAAAGTGGAAGAAAGGTAGAATGTCTAAAAGCAAACTTTCTTATATCCTTTTCATCCCATTTATTTACACTTTTGTTAAATTTGCATCACATCGCATATTTTCCATTACCACATCAATTAAAAATAAAGATCAAAACCACTTATTTCACCTAAATGGACCTAACAGATATAAAGATAACCTTAATACTCCACTTTTTTGATTCTATAAAAGAATAAAATATTACTGGTCACACTTGACTAAAAATATATATTACTGGTCACAGGGTATTATAGAAGAACATAATGTGTAAGCACTTCAATCACCAAAACAAAAAAGATGTTGATGCTGATTTAGGACAATAAACTTATCTTTTTTCTTCTTCCTTTGAGTAAAAAGTTCTCATTTTTATTCTTACCCAATTAAATTAAACACCACTGATATATACTTGGCCAATTTTTTTTGTACCATGTTTCCTACATCACAGAGTTGTTCTATGAACAAAATCCACACCTATGTCACGCAAATCATTGATGATCTAATATACAATATATAATGCACACTATTATTGCTTTCGATTTTTTCCCAATATAAAATTACCTGCATAATTTGAACAAAACAAAACTCAACCCTATATTCCGTGGATGCATATAAAACCATATACTATTAGAATTTTATGTTGGGTTGAACACACAATACAAAACAACTTATAAGGTGAGAAGTGCACTAAGTTATAGACATATTGTCAAAACATATCTCATTTAATGTGAGACACATAACATACCCCCTCACGCTCATGATTAGACTAATAGAGAGTTTGACTCATGACTAGACTAATAGAGAGCCTGACCCGAGTGACATGATAGCAGAAATCTAATAGCAATTAGCCGAACAAATCTAAATGTTGGTTGTGATATTATCTTTGAATTTTGGGTTGAGTCCAACTCAATCTTACACACCAACTTGTAAGGTGATGATTGTCCTCACTTATAAACATATTGTATCTCATCAAATGCAAGACTCTTAACAACTATAGCAAAAGTAACAACTAATCTAGTGGTTGTGATAATGCCTGGTGAACACTTGGTCCCAAGTTTGAACTCCGAATCTCCGGTTTCTGGATTAAAAAACCTGATATTATTTAAATTTATAAGTATAGGTAATAATTTTGTTATTTTAAAAAGATTTTTTTTATATAACATCAAGACTTATTTAAAAATTAAAAAAGGAAAAGAAAAAGAAAAAAAGCTAAAGGTAGAACACTTTAGGGAATGTTTGGATTGCCTTATTTTAAAATATCTATCCACATAAATTTTAAGAGATTGTTTGGGAGAATTTATTAAAACAGTTTTTGAACATCATAAATTGTTTCTACCTTATTTTCTTTCACGAGTTCTTCAAGATAACCACTGAAAACAACTTATAAGAAAATAACTCAACTTTATTTTATCTTTTGCTATAAAACAAAAAACATTTATCATGATAAACGATTATGTTATAATTTATAAATTCCAAATAAGTTATCTATCCAAACATGGTCTAAATTAACTTAACCTTAGCGCTTATTTGGGCTTTACGTCCTATACCATCATTTTCTGCATCAACTCTAACAAGCAACACATACATATGAATAATAATATCAAATTACTAGATTTTTGACCCATGCTCCGCACGAGTTTATTGTAAAGGGATTGACATACAAATCATAAAATGCAATATATAATTGGTAACAGTGAAAAAAATAACACGTCATAATCCATAGTAGACAAAATAAAACACTTCAAAAAATGTATGAAATCTGAAAATATTATAAAAGAAAATTCGGTAATCCTATCAATAATTCAGTAAAAGAAATATGAAATTTTTAGTACATTGACATGTAGTTTCATCACACATTGCGAAATACTTCATCATATACGACATTAAACGTTACATTGGTATCTTCACCATCTTCATCAGTGATCAATATCTTTAGTCCTTCTTTGGATGTAACTCTTGAAACAGCAACATACAACTGTCTGTAAGAAAATACAGGTGTTGGTAGATATACACCAACATGTTTAAGCGACTACCCTTGACTTTTGTTAATTGTCATTGCAAATGATACAGTCAAAGAAAATTGTCTTCGTTAGGTTAAATTACTGCTAACCTAATAAAGCAAATGAGAGGAAAAATATTAGGTTAAGTTGCTGCGGACCTAAAAAAAATTAATAATTAAGGATTATTGAATAATAACATTATAATATAATGTAACTTCTCTCTTTTTGTAAGGTACGCATCCTTACATTGTTGACAGATCTGACATTCCGTAATTCTCAAACTTAGATATAAAAAAATGTTTAATATCTCCTCATTGTGTGCTCCAACTTACATTTCCCTATGTATATTCACCATACTCTATGATACTCATACTACTATATGCTACGTAACTAAGCCTTGTACAATTTTCAACGTGGTTGAAATTCTCACACCCCTTGGCCACGCTCACTAAGCACATACTCCCACATATTATTTTTGTACCAATTGCACCCTATTCCACAGACCAATCGTCTCACTCTTCTCCAACTTCTATGTTTTCCTCATTGCCCAATATACCTCCCTGATTTTGCCACGTGTCACATAGTTTGATCACAAGACATACTATGTAGGAGTAGTATGCACTAGTACTATGTACTGTTGTATTCATATTATGTTACTATTTGAGTAATTTTCGTTAGAATTGATCACTTATTTAGTTTTGAAATTGCAGGCTTAAGTTTCAAATAGATAATTAATCACCTAGTCTTGATTTTAAGGGTCAAAGTTGTGAAGATATTTAAAGTGTTACATAAGGTTAAAGATCTTAATTACAATGGTCTATAAGAAAACTTGTAAACTCAAGATAATTTGATTCTTGATATTAACAAAAAATATTCAAATATGTTCTTGAAACTAAAAGTTATCATCAATATTAAGCTGATTTAAGTAAAACTAGATTCAAATTTGTTAAATAAGATCTTTTGTTCGATCATTGTGAATGAAAAAATTGTGATTATAAAGTCGGACTCTACTAAATGTGCAAGTGATGGTAGATTAATCCGTCACACATCAACAAAACTGATAGATATTTCACATCGTTGGGTAGGACTCATATATAGACACAAAAGTTGGGGCAAGGGGCAAAATATAATTCAGAGGTAATTTTTTAATTTGGACCATAGTACTATATAGATGACTTGTAACGTTGCAAACCCTAATTCACTCGAGCAATATACAAAGCTATAACCGCTCTATAGTCCTAGAGGTAAGTACAATTAGTCGTTTGAAACGATCGTGTTCCATTGTTTACCATTTGCATTTGCTTTAATCTTCTGTCACTAGTTGTTGTTTAACATGCATACACCTATAACATATATAGAGATAAAACAAATATAAGTTTAAAAATAAACTTTAGAGGTTAAAGTGATAAATGAAAAATGATTAATACCAACAAATTATTTCTATTTTAAGGATATTTTTTGGACCCTTCAACACTTTTCTGATTATTTTTTATGTATATATGTGGTTTTCTCTATACCTTCAACACTTTCTCATTATTCTAAGATTCACTTGCCATTATTATGCAATAAAAGGGAGTGTCATGAACGCATTGTTTTTTCTTTAACACCCTACACTCAACAACTTCTTTCACTAGCACTGTCACTGCCACTGCTACTAGCAATGTTTAATGTTGTTGTCCTCATGAAATCTTTTGTTACTAACATTTTTCTACTTCTTTTGTTCTTTCCTTTAACTTCTTCCCTCCAACAAGTGCAAACAAAACTAGTTGAACCACCTTTGCTTCCAAAAAATTCATGCAATGAAACATGTGGAAAACTCCATGTTCCATTTCCATTCTACATCAACAACACTTCATGTGCATCATTGTCAAGTTCTTTCCACCTCTCATGCTCAAATTCAACCACCCTTTTGATCAAAATAGGTTCACAAAACTATCCCATCTTGGAATTCTTTTCAGATGGTTTGTTAGTAGACTTTCCAGGAACCTCATCGTGTCGACAGTACAACGATTTGAACTCATTTGGTGAGAGGAGTTTTGATGGAAGAAACTACTTTGGTGTATCAGTTGATAATGTTGTTGGTCTCTATGATTGTGAAGATTCTTCACTTTGTAAAGCAGATTGTGAAACAGTTAATCTTCCAGGTTGTGATGGAAGTGTTGGTGGTGGTTCTCTTGGATGTTGTTATCCACTTTCTGATCATAGTATATGGCATATTGGTGAAGGGTTTTCTGTTTTCTCTCAGTTTGGTTGCAGGGGATTTTCTAGTTGGGCTGTTTTGAGAGGGTCTTATTCAGGTAAAAGAGGGGTAAAATTGGAATATGGTATTCCTAAGAACTTTTCTAAGGAGATTTGTGCTAAGAATGCAGATATGGTGAATGCTACAGCAGTTAAAGGTGGCATAAGGTGTGTTTGTCAAGATGGATATGTTGGTGATGGTTTTGATAATGGAACAGGATGCTTACTATGTGAGTAGTTTTCCCTTTTCAACATCATTATGTGGTTTTATAAGTACTATTTGCCTTGTTTTGACATTATACATTATTTGCCTTGTTTTGATAATCTGCATAATTAAGTGCTTATCATATAAGTTCTTATGTATAAGTTATAAGGTGTTTTCGACTTTTTGTAAGCTATCATAGAGAGCTTATAGAAATTAGCTGAAAGCTGCCTATAGACATGTCAACAATGTCATATGTTGTTTTTATAAACTCTCTCAACCAGTCTTACAGGTACTTATGTCAGTAGATAAGTTCAAATAAGTCAATACAAACAATCATTGACTTCATTCGACATGTATACAAAACAAAACCATTAATTTTTAAATAGAGCCAGAAAGTAGTAAAACTGTAAATAAAAGCATGGTTTCTCTTGTTCCTTCTCCTTCTCGGTTCGACCTAAACTATTAAGGCGAAATTTATAAGAGTTTATGCAAAGCTTATGTTATGATATAAGCAGTTATGCAGGTGTTTGCAAGAAGTTATGGATTTAGCATATTATATCGTAAAAAGTTCTGTTTAGCTTATTTTCATAAACTCTCTAAAATAGCTTATGTAAAGGACTTCTCAAGAGTTTTCCATCATTATCTTTATCGATTGCATAAATAGCTGAGCATTTTCTACAATAAACGCTTAATTAAGATGTTTATCCAAACGTCTCCTAAATGGAAGAAAATCTGGAAACCTAAGTATTGCTTAATGAATTTCCACTGCAGCCTGTATCAAGGATGGAAAGGAAGCATATGGAAGTGACTGCTACATCAAAAGACATGATCAAAGAAAAATGGTTATCATTGCAGGTAAGTAGCATTAGATTTTAAAATTATTCTAATGATTTTGCTTGCATTAAGTATTTGGAGTGTTAAATACTCAATTAAACAATGTTATCAACCACATTGTCCTTCTATCATGTCAATCTCATGGCATCATATATCATGCAGGAATTCTTTGTCCAGTTCTTATTGTTGCCTCCTTAGTTACACTATTCTATCTTCTAAAAAGAAAACAAAAGCCAGGAATGTTCGATTCCGAGCAAGCTTATTACCACAACATTTCATTCCGAAAAACGTGTAGAACTCGACTATTCAGCCACCATGAGCTAGAGGAAGCCACCAATGGTTTTGAAGAAAACAGAAAACTCATGCAATGCAATAACAGCACAATGTTTGCCGGTGTTCTTGGTGATGGATCACATGTAGCTATACACAAGTTATTAAAATGTGAGAATGAAAAAGACATGATGCAAGTCATGTCACAAATTGAAGTCCTATCTGCAATTGTACATAGAAATGTTGCATCAATTCTTGGTTGTTGCATTGATTCTAGCTACACTCCTCTAGTGGTTTATGAGTATCCTTCAAATGGTACCTTAGAGGATCATTTACACCAAAAGTTTCAAAACATAGGACAAAAACTTGGTTTACATTGGTATAGGAGATTGAATATTGCAACAGAAATAGCTAGTACTATTGCATTGTTACATTATGATAAATCTCCTCCAATATTCCATCATAACCTAAAGTCTAGCTGCATCTTCCTAGGTGATGATTTTTCTGTCAAGATTTCAGGATTTGGAATACTTAATTCTGATGTTAATAATTATGATTACAAGAATTGTGAAAATCGCGAACGCTTTCGCTTGTGCAAAAATGATGTCTATGACATAGGTGTATTGCTACTGGAGATTATCTACGGAACAAATCAATTGGACACACCTACATTAGCATTGAAGAAAATTAGGGATGGAAAGATCGAAGAAATTGTAGATCCACTTCTTAATTATCATGAGCAACCGCGTCATTGTCAAGAACAGATTCAGATCATTGCTGACCTTGCCACAAGATGTTTGCTGTTTAGTGGAGATGGAAAGATGGGAATGATTGATGTTGCTAGAGAATTGGTTCATTTGACAAAAGAGAGTGTTGATGGAGGAAATGTGAAAGGAATTGCTCTTGAAGAAACATTCTCAAATTCTAGTCTTCTTCAAATGATATCTTTGTCTCCTGATTCTATGAATGTTCCTTGAATTTCAATCTTCAACTATGTTTGTTAGTCACAACAGTATGAGAAGCCAAAGTTATGTGTATGTGTGGATTAGAAATTTCCTAGTACTGTACATTGGAACTGGATTCTAAACTAAGATGTATAATTAAGCAAGTATATGCTATTATATTGACCTTAATCAGTTTAATGATCCACATGGAGTTTTGCATTTAATGTTAAAAGCATATTTATCTTATATGTGATTAATGATTATTCTGATGGAAAACCAGATTCTTGTATGAGACTATCAACTAGAGCTAATTAATTATGATAAATTCATACTATTAGAGAATTGAGGTGTTCTTTCAGTTGTAAGTTTGATATGGTTGTCTTGTATATTTTTTGTTTCTTTGTTTGTGTTTCAACCTCAAATCCACAGCACTGCATTTTCGAGGTATTGTTTGTTTTGGCCTTGTGTGGAAGGTGCCTTGTTGAACTGAGGAATGTGAGTGTTGTTTATATACTATTATTGGCTCCGACTCCAAAACATTGGGATTTTTTGTGTACCAGAACAATTTGTTCTATATTCAATTTCCTATTCAAATTCAAAGTTATACTTAGGCATTTTGGTCGAATCAATTTACAAGCATTAGATTTTCTATATAATTTTTAGAAGCTTTGTATTGTTTTCTCCTTATTTGGAATTAGTTCTTTCATTAACAAAGGATCGTAAACGACATATTTTTTTAAATAGGAAAGACTAATGTGTGCATCCCTTCATCAAAACGTGTATTCTTACTCATCACTCTTTGGTTAATGACACTATGAACAAGGAGTGTTCATTTAATGTCTCATTGATCATACCGTGAAGTCTGAACGAGGGAAAATTAACGCACTACCCACACAAATGGCCGAGCAAGGCCAGACACCGTAGGTCATGCAATTTTTTTGCAAGTACAACTAGTTTTGCTTATAAATACTGGTTCAATACAATGTATTTGAGACAATCAATCAAAGACAAACTATTCACACTATTTTAATATTTTACCTTTATTTACATGTATTTCTTAGTCTAATAGTAAAAAATAAAAAACAATCGTACTTAACACCTCTATAAAGTTGGTAAAGAGCCTATAATCGAGGGACAACATTTCTTCCTCAATGTTAATCACTTAAAAGAAAAAACAAACACAATCGAAGACTATCGACTGATATCTTAATATAAAATAAGTCTTTAGTCATGCTAACAAGGCATATTAACTTTTAAAATCTACCAAAAAAAAATAATTTACAAAGTCAAACTTTTAAAAGGACATGATATAGTTGGTTTGAACTTGTGAACATGGGAACAGATTATTATTTTCCGCATGTGTAAACGTATCAACAGATTCACCACGAAGCAATGAAAGTCGTTTTTGTATATAACGTGCAAGCAATTTGTCTTCATGATCTCAATTACCTACCATACAGCCAAGACTCTACACAAATCAAGGGCTCCCCTTTTTATTTTTTATGGGAAAATATTGCTGTGAGATATTATCATGATCGCGAAGGGTGTATAAAAAGTGAATTTAAAACTTTCTCCATCATTATAGTTCAATTGGTAGAAACATTGCATTATATAATTTTGAGGTTCGAACTTTAAATTTTATACTTATTCACTTTAAAATGTTTTTTAACCATTAAGTTATTTGAAGGAAAAAAATGAATTTAAAACTTATTAATATTTACTTTTTTTAACAAAACCTTTCTTAATTCCTTGTTTTTATTTTTTTATGAATTTGTTTATTTATTAATATTCACGTATTTTCCACTATCTTATTGCATTGCCTAAGAAAGAAAAAAAAACTAGGAAATTGGATAGGGAATATTTCCCTTAAATCACGTCGCTCCATTTCGATCATTCTTTTCATTTTTTTTTTCATTAAAGAAAGCATGTAAGTCACTCAATATATTCCACCATAGGAACCAATCATATAAAGTTACTATATTATTCCTTTCTTAAGTAAAATGGTCAGCAATATTTTATATAAATTCTTTAATCTTCTTTTTTTCTTTTTTGCTAATATTTACTCTTACTAAATTGTTATATATAAATTAGATTTTTTTAGCAATTGCATAAACTAACTAAATGAATGGAAACACTCTTCAAAACTTGTGACAAAAAAATATATGTTATTTAGTCCGTAGTCTAGCTCTAGTAAAAAAAAAGAAAAGGTGTTCTACATTCAACTCGAGAGTTAATTTCTTAACGTTCAAAATATGTTAAGATGTGGGGATACTTTAAAACGTTCGGATGTCAACAAACAGTAAGATAAAAAAAAGAAAGAGTTTTACAAAATGAATGAGTAATTTAAATAAAACTAATTAAACATTTTTTTTTGACAATAAACTAATTAACCTTAATAACAATTAAACTCTAACTTTGGCAACTTTGTTTGGCTATGATTTACCTTTTGAAAGTTCCAAAGAACATGTGGAGTTGTAAGCTAATTTGTCTCATGCACGTACAAAAAGAGTGGTAAAACTTGACTCACTCTATTATTTCCATTGACTTCTATATATATAATATAAACATCACATACACAAAGCCATTAAACTTTTTAGGATCTCTCTGCATTACCCTTTACACCTTTTCTCATTATTTCCTTTTGGTGTTATTCAAGGTTTGTTTTTTTCTTTGTTTCCAATCATATAGTTAATTTTACGTTTGGTATTGGATTTATGTATCAAGTTATGATCTCTTATGAGTTTACTATCATAGGTTGAAACTAGAAAGTCTCTTTCAATTTTATTCTATTGGGAGTTTATTTCCATTGATTAACCATTGTAGAAATTAATGACATAGTTCTTGAATCATAAATAATCCATTTTTGTGATTCCTTTGATATGTGGTAATAATATAAAGGTCTCTTTGAGATCCAATAATAATCAAGTTTGATTAGATGCTCAGCAAAATTCATTGACTTTTGATGTATAAAGATTGGTATTTGCAAAACAGTGATAAAATTTAGCAAGTGTTGGAATTTGAAATACACTGTTAAGGTAAAAGAAAATAACATATCATATGTTCGATTCGGTTTTTAAAACATTGGTTCTAAAGGACCATGAATTGTTAAACGTGGATTACATATATAATAGTGAAAGGTTCTAATTGTGGCTGTGGTTGCGGTTACACTGATCCTTGATATCTAGGACAAATGCGACTGCAATTGTGGTCTCGATGCAGTTAGAGATGTTTCCGAAATCTGTATATTGCGGACCACAGTTTAGAACTATGTACTAGGCTTGACTATTTATGTCTTTTTAAAACATTTTTTGTGGTCTTAAACTAATTTTACACTTATTGATTCATCAGAAACATTTGATCTTGATTTTTGTTGTTTTTTCTGTGTCATGATGTCTTTAAAGATGAGTGAAGAGAATAGTGAAGAAGTTCAAGAAACCCGCCCAACTCCCCGCTTGAATGAAAGAATTCTTTCATCCTTGTCAAGGAGATCAGTTGCTGCTCACCCTTGGCATGATCTTGAAATTGGTATTCTTATTGAACACGTTACTAGCTTATCCTGTTTAGCTTAACTTGTGCATTGACAATCATTTGAAAATTTGATGAATAATGAATTCAATAATGATCTTAATTTTCATATGCAGGTCCTGGAGCACCAAATATTTTCAATTGTGTAAGTCCAAAACTTTCAATACTTAACATTTTCCGCTGCGTTATGCTGTTTCTGCTTGTTAAATGATTAGTTGCTACATGCAGGTTGTAGAGATCACTAAGGGAAGTAAGGTCAAATATGAACTTGACAAAAAGACTGGAATGATTAAGGTATGAACCCATTGCTTTCATTTTAAAATTTGAAATGGACAATAATATTATCTTGGAATTTATCACTTTAATTCTTCCTATGTTCAGGTTGATCGGATTCTGTATTCGTCAGTTGTTTATCCTCATAACTATGGTTTTATCCCTCGAACTCTATGTGAAGACAATGATCCACTCGATGTCTTGGTTCTCATGCAGGTAATTTCTTCCCTTGTAATTGGATTCATGATACCATTGTGACCTAAGAAACTTTAATCATAACAATAGTTCCGGTTCTGGACAGAAATATCGAACCATGCTTTTTTTTTCCTTTCTGAAAAGTTATTAATTTGATAACTATGTTTGAGTTACATATCAAGAGTTCTGTGCATCAGTTAACATTCTGAATTACTTATATGGCAGGAGCCTGTTCTTCCTGGTTGTTTCCTGCGAGCCAGGGCCATCGGACTAATGCCTATGATTGATCAGGTATTTCTTTCACTTTTTAGACAATAAAACAATTTGCAATTCTATTCCTCTAGTTTACTTAACTAACAAGTTATCATCATACTCACACAGGGGGAGAAGGATGATAAAATCATCGCGGTATGCGCTGATGATCCGGAGTATAAGCACTATACCGACTTCAAAGAACTTCAACCTCATCGCCTAATGGAGATTAAACGCTTCTTTGAAGACTGTATCCTTTATTATCTCATGCTAACAAAATGTTGCATAACAAGCTCATTGGTATAACAGAACATATTTCTTCGTTTACTTTTTAATTAGGAAATTTTCATCTTATTTTCTATTTTTAAATTTTTGGTATATGAAAATATTGAATAGAAAATGTTTTCTTAACCGAACATACATAAAGGGCATATTTGGACCAACTTTTTTGGACTTATCTACTAACATACGCATTTGTGAGATAGTTTGGAAACAACTCATGATATGTCCATAAGATTTTTAAGTTTATTTCCCTAAAATCTACAGGATAGCTTATGAAAACAGCTTATAATTTTTCTGGAAATAGTTTGATTTTATCTTTTGTTGTAGAAATAACTTACACATACAAGCATGTGTATGATAATCATTTATGCTATAAGTGCTTGATTAAGAAGTACCTCCAAACATAGCCCAAGTATCTTTATGTTCTTTTTGAAAAATTAGTGTTTCTTAACATATGGTTTAGACAAGAAGAATGAGAACAAGGAGGTAGCTGTTAATGAGTTTTTGCCACCATCTACTGCTGTTGAAGCCATCCAACACTCAATGTAAGTATACATACAGCAACTAATTTATTTCTTTTTTTCTTTCTTGTATCAAATTAAAATTGTATTTTAGTGAAAGAATTTATCATCTATGGCTAAAAAGGTTATATACCATTAACAACTGTGCTTTTTCTTGTTGATAATTAATTATTCTAACATGCTTATCTGATTAATTTTTTCTTTAGTTCCTATAATCTACTATGTTTATGTAATGTGCATCATTTGACCTTAATATGATATTTTGTCTCTGATTTGGTGCAGGGATCTTTATGCTGAGTATATTCTGCATACCTTGAGGAGATAGACAAGAATATTCTTCATGAATCTGAATAAACTGCATCACTATAGACAATTTTTGAATGTATTTGGATGAAAATCTATTGTATTTTTTGTATTAATTGAGTTGGATACTATACCATTTCTTTATAAGTGGAGAACAAGCGTTAAGTTTGATATATATTTCATGTAAAATCTGGTTGATTGAATTTTTTTCCCTTATATTCCTGATTTGTTGGCCAAAATCTTGTGGCATTAATATGTACAAATTTTTCACTTTTCTGTATGTCATATGCTACTAGAGTTGATATCCTCTTCATGTCTTAAAAAAGACATGGAGGACTCAATCAATTATTACTATATAGTTTTAAGTGCATAAATGATATAATATCCTATTCTTGACATGTATTTTAGTACACATGTTAGCATAAAACATGATATAAAATCATATTTTCACTTGACAAAAAATCATATTTTCAAAATTATTGATATTTCTTGGTCCTTTATACACAAAATTATAGTAATGGAGTCCTTCACTTCTCATAATAAATGGAAAGTATCGTTACTCATGCTAGTCTGTATCCTAAATTTTACATAGAAACTGCCCTTTCAAAAATTTAAACATCGTTGACATAATGTCCTAAATCCAAAATTTTGGTAGATACCGATGTAAAAGATTTCTGCTCTTTCCCCAGCACAAAACACTCGCACCCTGCAGCCATGCCCAAATTGCCCATGCGCATCTTAAGTAACGCTGCGCAACTTAACTCACGCAGTGTGAGTTAAGTAACGCAGAGTTACTGTTTTCGTACAAAATCCATTAGTCCATACTCCAAGCACCATTTTCTTTCCCTCCATCTTCAAAAACCCAAAAAGTGCGAATTTTTGGGTCAAAATCTTCATCCCAAACCATTGCAAATCGTCAGGAAGCAAGTTTCTACGCTCATCAAGCATCAAATATCAGGTATTGTATCATCAAAACTCATCTCATTTTGCTGGGTTTTGTGCTTGGTTTGTCTGTTTTTCGTAGGCAGTAGGGCTTGGTGCGCACATTAACTTGCGCAAGGGTTAAAGGCTGCGTGACTTAAGTCACGCAGGAGTTAAAGTTGCATGACTTAAGTCACGCCACTGTAGGGTCAAATCATAGAACACGTGATGTGATAGTAAATGTGCCAAGCCTGAACTTGGGGGAGGATAACGAAGAGGACTTCTGGAAGAACGTGTATTATCCACAACTTCTCAAAGATGATAGCGACGTTGTCGCGTCATTTTTCGGAGGTCAAGACTATTTGATTAGCGTTTGACTCACTATCTTATTTCACGACCGAACATTTAATTTTAAGAGAAAAAGGGGAAAAAGGTTCAAAATACCCCTTTGAAAAGATTTTGGGTTCGGGGGTTAGTTACATAAAGGGAAGGTGTTAGCATCCTTTATGTCCGTAGTACTCTACAGGAACCTCATGGTTTTATTCAACGTTTTGTGCTATAACTTGCTTGCTTTTAAAAATGATATTTAAAGTGGTAAGTGAAAAAGAGACCTACTTATCTACATTTTTATTAATTTGGAAGGACGAGTGTCCTTTGCCTACGTACCCGTGAGGGATCAAAACCTCGTAGTTCGGGGTAAAAATTGACGTTTGTTTTGTTTTGTGTTTTTTATTAGTTTTGAAAAAAGGTTTTAAAATGAAAAGCCAAATGGCAAAATAAATTTGTTTGTGTTTTTTATATTAAAGGAAAATGACTTGAAATATGATTAAGATTGATTGCAATTTTGATTTATGAAAGAATAAAAACAAAGAGGTCACTTGATTTGGGATCAAGGTTTATTGTAAAAAATGTTTTTGTGATTTTGTTATTTGCATTTTTTTGTTGTTTTTTCGTTGAAATATAACTAAACTAAAATTGAAACTAACGGAGCAAGAAAATAACGCGTAGGTACCTCATGGTGGTGTTGGACCACCACGAGGACCTTTAGCCTAAACTAGAAGCAAAATAAAAGGCATACACCCACACACGCACACATGCACCTACGACTATTACATAAGCCTATGATACATGCTATGGTCCACGATAAAATAAATTACATAAAGGCCTATCTTTACATCCTAAATTATGTGCAAAAAACGTAAATAAATAAATAAATTACATTAGAGCCTACATACACTTTCTAAATGACTAAAATGGAGAAATAAATATACAATGAATAATGGGAGCAGAATAATAAATTTAAATGGATGAAAATGCATGAGAATAATAAAAGAAATGCAATGCTAACGAAACGAATGAAAAAAAACGCGGAAAAGGAATTAAATTACAGCAGGGGGGGTGCAGTCAGTAGCCAGGGGATGTGCAGAAAATAGTTAAAGAAAAGAAACTGGGCTTGAGGAACCCGAACCGGGCCGGTTCGGTTCTTTTAAACGGGTTGGGTTCTAGACTACTATAAATAGGGTTTTTTGTAAGAAACCCTTCATTTTTACTTCCCTTTCTCTCTCTTCTCTATTTTGCTCTCTTCTCTCTCTTTCTGTTCTTCCTTCTCCGATGGAGAAAACGGCGAGGGTTCATACGAACCCAGATTCCGACAAGGCGGCCGGCGCAGTGGTTGGCCGGCCGAGGTGGTGGCGCCACTGCGCCGGAAAGAAAAATCTTCCCTTTTTTTAAAAAAATTCGATTTTCCCACCCCTTTTCTTGTCCTCTATCCGATTCTACCCTCAAAATTTACGAACAAGCAACACACAGTCCTAGATCTACAAACAAATAAAACGAAAGAAATACTACCTTCCTTCTTCTTTGAAACACGACCGTGTCAAACAAAACCTTGGCTGACCGATGCAACTCGGCTTTTGATAAACATTTGCGAGAATCCACTCGGCTTTTGATAAAAGGTTTGCGAGAATCCACTCGGCTTTTGGTAAACATTTAACACGAGTTCGCCAGAATCCACTGGGCTTCACGAAAAAATCCGCCGAAATCCACCGGGCTTATAATGAGTGACATCCCTGGACCAGACACACTGGGGATGGCATTTTTGATGATAAGAAGGTAAATGCAAGATGTTTATTTTTTTAGAAACTTGCGGCTAGACACAATGATAGGTAAAGACCGAACTGATCGGATACGGTCAAACAAAACCTTGGGTGACCGATGCAACTATGTATGAATTGATATTGTGTATATGCTGTGTATGCATTAATGTGTGAAAATATTCATGTATGAATGTATAATTGTATGAATGAATGTGACTTGTTTGACTGTATAAACTTAGATGATTGTACGACTGTATAATTACATATGACAGGTGAACTCGATGAAACGAGACAAAACAAGTAAGATGGGAGGCGGAGTGACATCGCAGTACAAACACTCGGTGTCATACCCCAATTTTTGACCTAACATGTCACTGACACGTATCGTCGGGCCCTACATTCGTACGCAGTTTAATCTGATCGTTCTCTGACATTCCAGTGAAAATTTCGGCAGAGAGGTATTTTAAAATACCTCATATTTGATTCCGAGTCGGGCCCTCTTCTCTCTTTATCTTTGTTTTTATCTCAATTCCATCTTTTTATTTTAATTTTTAATTAAGCTTTAATTTCGTTTATAAAAATCTTTATTTTCCTTTTTTAATTAAAATTTTAATACTTTATCTCTTTATTATTAGTTTTAGTCCTCATTTTCTTTTTTAGTGTTGTCCATATCCAAAATTAGTCCTGATCCAAGAAGTGATACGGCCTGTTCGTCCAAATCCAACTCACGTACATCTGCAAGCCTAATCACGCGCCTTAGTCCTCAAGCTCAGGAACAGATACATTTTCCTCTCCCCAAAGCCAGAGGATTCAGTTCTTTTGTTTCCAAGTTTCCAAAACCTGGCACTATAAATTATAACCTGCAGAAACATAAATGGGGGACCAAAAAATTGCACAACCAAACCCTGCAAAATAACCAGAAACGCAAAGAATCATAATAATTTCTCGGCCAAAAACTCATCACCACCGTAACACAACAACACCAACACCACTACAACTTTCGAACCAAAACGGCCTCGATCCAAACAACGACGGAGCTGGAGTCAACAAACGGACCTAACAACACCGTCGACAAAGCCAAGCGGTACCCGAGCCGTGTTCTCTCAAGCGTCACAAACAGACCCAAACACGTGACTGAGCCGTCACAGCCGATCCAAGAGGGTAGAAGGTGACGAATCCGAATCCGTACAGGCGCGATTCAAGAAGGAGGTAAAATTCGTGTCTTTCTTTTTCTAGATCTAGGGTTGTAGTTTTTTCTCTTGGGATTTTCAGGTTTAGAATTGAATAGAGGGAGAGGAAACGTTTCGGAAACCGAAAAAAAAAGAAAAAAAAAGGAGTTGTTTACAACTCCGGCGGTGGCGCCGCCGTCTAGCACGGCCGGCCGCCGCACCTCCGCCACCGGACCACCACATCTCCCCATCGGAGAAGTTGTGAGAAAACAGAGAGAAGGAGAGAGCATTCGTGTTGTGTGAAAGAAGAGAGAGAAAGTGTTTGGGAAATGAAGGAAGAATTGGGTTTACAACCCATATATACCCCCCAATCGGTTCGGTTCTCTTGGGCCCGACCCAGGGTTGAACCGAACCGGCCCCAGCCTGTCCTCTAAGCCCAATTCGTTTTTTCTACTTCCTGCATACCCCCATAACTTTGCGGCACCCCCCTGTTACATTATTTTCTCACTATTTCTATTTTCTTCGCGTATTTAAAATTATGTTGCATTGTTTAATCTTGTTTTTTTTACATTTAGTGTTTCATATTAGGTAGCGTATTCGTCGTTCCTTCATCCATTACGCGTTTATTTATTCCTTATATCATTTATCTTTACCGCGTTGAGTTTGGTTTGCATATTAGGTTTAAACGTAATCGTTCATGCATTTTTTAGTTTTATCGTCCCATTATTTTGAGTTTATTTTATTGTATAGAACTTAGAATGTAAACTAGGCTTTGATGTAAATAATTTATTTTTTTCGTCATTTATTTTATCGCAGACCATAGAATGTATAATAGGTTTTTTTGTAATAGCTTTAGGTGCATGTGTGCGTGTGTGCGTGTATGTTTACCTTTTATGCTTGGTAGTTTAGGTTAAAAGGTCCTCGTGGTGGTCCAATACCACCATGAAGCACCTACGTTTTATTTTCTTGCTCCGTTAGTTTCATGTTAGCTTTATTATTCAAAAAAACAAAAAACATGCAAACAACCAAAATCACTAAAAACATTTTCTTCAATATACCTTGATTCCAAAATCAAGTGACCCGTCTATTCTTATTTCTTTCATAAACCAATTGCAATCAATCTTAATCATATCTCAAGTCATTTTCCCTTAATATAAAAAACACAAACAAATTCATTTTGCCGCCTTGGCTTTTTCTTTCATTTTAAAACTTTTTTCCAAAACTAATAAAAAACACAAAACAAATCAAACGTCAATTTTTACCCCGAACTACGAGGTTTTGATCCCTCACGGGTACGTAGGCAAAGGACCCAGTCCTTCCAAATCAATAAAATTGTAGATAAATAGGTCTCTTTTCTTTATCACTTTAAAGTCATTTTTTTTTTCCAAAAAAAGCAAGCAAGTTTTATAGCACAAAACGTTGAATAAAACCAAGAGGTTCCCGTAGAGTACTACGGACATAAAGGGTGCTAACACCTTCCCTTTATGTAACTAACCCCCGAACCCAAAATCTTTTCAAAGGGGTGTTTCGAACTTTTTCCCCTTTTTCTCTTAAAATTAAATGTTCGGTCGTGAAATAAAATAGTGAGTCAAACGCTAACCAAATAGCCTTGATCTCCGAAAAATGGCGTGACAGTTCCAATAATGTTTTTGTGTTCAGGCTTAGGTACAAGATCCCACACATCATTTCTCTTGAATTGATTGAGTTCATCTTGCATTGCTAAGATCCATCCATCATCAGTTAGTGCTTCATCAACTTTT
>Ga0228711_1000742_pt1 | contig 43213 bp, 53 predicted proteins | sample MedpolnodulmetaG_2_FD_177996 | JGI IMG/M metagenome (GOLD analysis project Ga0228711, IMG submission 177996) | Root nodule microbial communities from Medicago polymorpha collected in Santa Monica, California, United States - brown nodules | ecosystem: Host-associated > Plants > Roots > Nodule...
TTTCGCACGGCCCAAGAAATATCTGCGGCATTCCGCTGGTGAGATCTTGTGAGGAATGCGATTGGGCGGTGCGATCGTCTGAATGCGGGTATGGTGAAATTGGTAGACACGCCAGATTTAGGTTCTTCCGTGTTTTCTCTCCGGTAAAGAAGACAATAAACTCAAGGTCCTAGCAAACCTTGGGTTTTTCTTTACCCAAAATATCTTCTGTATCGGAGAGACTGCGATAGCGGAGTGCCACGTTTTCTGGAGGCTAATCAGATGGAAATAAAGGATATTCTTGCGATTATCGGAACGGTGGCGATTTGGTTCGTTGTGACAATGGCACTCCTCGGGATGACCCTGGTGCCGCTGTCCCTTTTCTTAGAGCAGCAGTGGAAACTCTACCTCCAGCGCCGAAAGGATCGCAAGCGGAGAGAACGAGCAGAACGTAACGCGCTGAAAAAGCTGGAGAATTGATAAGATCGCTCCGCTAACGGAGGAATTACCCCTCCATACAGCACATTCGAACAACCTTCGAGCAACGATGAGGCTTGAATGATTACCGAAGACCTATACCAGACCGAGCTTGCCCTTGAGGAAGAAGCTCGGGGCCTGACGATCCAGCGGTTCCACAGAGAGCATCTCAAGGGAACCTTAGAGGAAACCTTCAGTGAGACCTTTCTTGGTTCTCATCTAATCGGAAACTACCTAGTCCCTTACACTCAGGGCATCTCTGAGTGGCTAAGGGCCTCCAATTCAGGCAAGGCAGGAAGGCGTAGTAGAGCTGCTGTCTTGATCGAACACGTCGATCCGGCGCTCCTCGCCTTCCTGATGCTGAAAGCCATCCTCAACAAGGTGGGTGTCTACCACGAGGGCAAGTCTTGCTCGTTCACCGGCCTAGCCATCTACGGCGCGGGTCTGGTGCACGACGAGCTCCGCCTCCGGGAGTTCGACGCCGAACACGCCAAGTTGTCTAAGCGCATCCACGCCGACTTCGCCAGCCGCGAGCTGACCAGGTCGAAGCGTGAGGAGTACATGCAGAAGGTCTTCGAGAAGCACGACATGGAATGGTCGGTGTGGACGAAGACCGAGATGGTGCAAGTAGGCACGGCGCTCCTGGATGTCTTCCGGGCCGTCACGGGTGACATCGAGATCATCACCGAGGGAAGCGGCAAGGGGAAGCGGGACGTCGTCCAGCCCTCCCTCGGCCTCCTCCAGGCGGTCGAGATGACCTCGGATCACTGCGAGGCTCTCTTCACCACCTACTTCCCGACCGTCATACCGCCCCGTCCGTGGTCGGTGGACACCCTGGAGACCGGAGGCTACCACAGCCACCACGTCACCCCGTATCCGCTCGTGAAGGCGTCCAAGAAGGCGTACCGCACGATCCTCCGGGATGCCGTGGAAGCCGGAAAGGTGTCTCGGGTCCTCCAGGCCGTGAATGGCCTCCAGGACACCCGGTGGTGCATCAATGTCCGAGCTCTGGACGCCATCGAGGCTGTCTACGAGCGCAACATCCCTTGCGGCAAGCTCCCCCGAGCCGACCGGAAGATACCCGACCCGCCGCCGAAGTCGCTGGAGGGCCTGGACATTGACCACCCTGACGTGAAAGCCTACCGCGTATACTGCTTCGGCGTTCATGAGAACAACCGGCGCATCATTGGCAAGCGCGTCATGGCGCAGCGAGCCTTCCACCTGGCCCGTAAGTTCTCTCAGTTCGAGGCCATCTACTTTCCACATGACCTCGACAGCCGGGGCAGGGCTTATCCCAAGCCGTCCGGCCTTAACCCTCAAGGACCCGATTATGTCAAAGGCATCCTTCAGTTTGCGGAGGCCAAAAGTCTCGGGCAAAGCGGCCTCTTCTGGCTGGGAGTGCACGGAGCTAACTGTTATGGGGAGGACAAGCTACCTCTGGACCAACGCTCGACTTGGGCGCGAGATAATTTGGAGCTCGCCCGACGTGTGGCCCGGAACCCACTGCAAGAACTCTCATGGACTCGATGTGATAACCCTGTCCAGTTCCTCGCGTGGTGCTTCGAGTGGGCAGAAGCCCATTCCCTCCAAGACCCGACCACGTACCGGTCGCGACTCCATGTAGACCTCGATGCAACCTGCTCCGGCCTCCAGCACTTCTCGGCTATGCTCCGGGACAAGGTTGGCGGCTTCCACGTCAACATGACGCCCAACGATGTCCGCCAGGATGTCTACGGGGCCGTCGCCAAGGAAGCGATCAAGCTGATCGATGCTGACGAGGACGAGGAGAAGGTAACCCTCGCCGACGCCTGGAGAACCTTCGGGATGACCAGGAGCACGACCAAGCGGTCGGTGATGGTCAAGCCCTACGCTGGCACCCGCCAGTCTTGCACGAACTATGTCTCCGAAGCCGTCGAGGACGCCCTGAAAGATGGCGTAGCCCTCCCGGTTCCCCGAGAGCTCATGTGGGAGTTCAAGATGTACGGGGCCGACAAGGTGTGGAAGGCAATCCCAAAGGTTGTCGTCGCCGCAGACGGGGCCATGCAATGGCTCATGGCGATCTCACGCCTGGTCGGTAGGTCACAGCCTAGCCAACGCCGGATCGAATGGGTGACCCCCCTGGGGCTCCCGGTGCACCAGTACAAGTTCGACACCCGGTCCCGCAGGGTCGAGACGTTCTTTGATGGCGCTCGCATCCAGCCCCGGATCACCGAGGACCTCGATAGCCTCGATCCGAGACAGATGGCTACCTCGGTGGCCCCCTCGTTCGTCCACTCGCTCGACGCTTGCCACCTCCAGGCAACCCTGAGTGCCGCTATGGACGATGGCATGACCTACTTCGCGGCTGTCCACGATAGCTTCGGGGTCCATGCTGCCGATGTCGAAAGGTTCACCAGGATCATCCGAGAGCAATTCGTTCAGATGTACGAGGAGCACGACGTCCTGGCCGAGTTCCTGGAGACAGCCTCGCCGTTGATCCTGCCGGAACTTCGGGAGGAAATCCCGACGTTACCCCCTAAGGGCTCCCTGGACCTCCGGGGCATCCTTGAAAATCAGTTCTTCTTTTCCTGAAACAATCTCTACGATAACGGAGATAAAGTATGACCACCTTCAAGCCAGGTGATAAGGTTCGCGTGAACCCCACGCAGGAAAATATCACGTACTTTCGGGCCAACGCTCCCGGAGTGAGTATACAAGACCCCTTCACGGTAAAAGAACAGAGAGGGTACCTTTTATCATGCGAGGAACTTGCGCAGAGACACTACGCTGACAGGTTCTATCTCGTCTCACCACCGGTCGCTGAGAAACCCCGCCAGCTCCTCACGGTTCTCCAGATGGATCGGGCTATCGCCGCCGCTGGCGGGACCCCGAGTGTCCTCGAAGAGTACCTCGATCGGCCACTCTCGGACTTCATCCAGAACGTCATGGCCCCGAACAGTCTCACCCTCAAGTACAAATAACGGGAGACCACGCAGATGCGTGCTTTGATCCTGGCGGCACTCTCCGCCCTGGTAATGACAGCATACGCATACGCAGCCCCTATACCGCCGACCTACACGATCTCCGAGGATTTCGGAGGCCGCCTGGACGAATACGAGCACAAGTACAACCGGTGGTCCCGCGAGGGTGCCAAGGTGATCCTCGACGGCATCTGCGGGAGCGCCTGTACGGTGGTCCTCAGTACCAAGTACAACCTGGATGTCTGTGCGACGGACAGGGCCGAGGTCCTCTTCCACATGCCCTTCATGCTCGACAAGCACATGAAGCTCGTGGACACCCCGTACAACCGGGCACTCGCGATGGTGATCTGGCACGACCATTTCCTGCGGGTCCTCCCGCCCAAGATGGCGGCTGTACTGGAGAAGAAAAAGATACCGAGCGTCTACGAAGGCGCTGAGTACAACGAGATGATCGGATGGAAAGCCCCCGATCTTTTCAAACACGTCAAACCCTGTAACTAATTCTCTACGATAACGGAGAAATAACCATGTTCAGCCCGACTACCTCGTCTGCCCTCAAGGACCTCACGAAGTCCCTCGCGAAACTTCGCGCCGCCGCTTCCGCCGCCAACCGCCGCAAGGAAGCCGCCGATCGTCTTATCTGCGACCTCGTCGCCAAGTCCGAAGCCGAGAAGGCCGAGGTCGACCACGCCCTCCGCGTGGCTAGTAAGCTGTCCGATCTCCTCGCCTGATCCCCCAATACCCATACCTTTTTTCTAATCCCTCCGATAACGAAGGAAATTCAATGACCCCGACTGCACAGATGAAAGCCATCCGCTCGAACACCCGCTACGTGGAGGCTTCCGTCCACTACAACCGCCGCAAGTTTGACAAGAAATACGAGGTTGTCGCTCGCCTCTACGACGACGCCCTCGAAGACCTCGGCGTTGCCATCGGCGGGGAAGTTGTCCTCGACGTCCGCGAAGACCGCCACGACGCCCTCGAAAGCGTCCGCTTCTTCCGTAACCAGGGCTGAGGTGGACCATGCGAGCACGTCGCTGCCCCGGTTGCGGGGACCGTTTCTACCACAACCCAGCCGAACCCAAGAACACCTGCCAGAACTGCGCGGGGGAATACGATCCCACGAAGCAAGCGCAGGAAGACGCGGCGAACATCGCCCGTGTCAACGACTTCCGGGTCCTCGGCAATCGTAAGCAGACGGTGGACCTGAAGACCCTTCAGGACGCCCAAAAGGCCGCGTCAGGCGATGACGTGGCGGAACCCAATCAGGTGGCCGCACCGGCTCCGCGAGGCAAGAATGCAAAGAGTTAACCTTCCCTTCTTCGTCACCCGAGTCGATAGCGCCGCCCAGTACGTGGATGACTTCGGCGACCTGCTTGATCTGATCGTGGACCAGTCCGTGGACGATCCTGATTACCAGACTTTCTCCGAGGCGCTCCAGGACGACTGGAACGACGAGGATCACCGCCTTGAAGTCTTCGGCCCTCACTTCACCGAAGAGACCCTCAAGGACACGCTCGACCTCTGCGAGGCGGTCGAGGCAATGAACAAAGGCTACATTCTCTAAATGGCAAATCCAGTCCTGACACTCACGAAGGGTGTCGCAGTCTATCCGGCACTGAACCGCCCGGACACCAAATTCGATGAACTCGGCCAGTATAAGGCCGACGTCAAAATGAGCGCCGAGGATGCCGCTCCCTTCATCGCACGTATCCAGGCGGTCGCCAAGGAACACATGGGCAAGGCCCTTCTCAAGGCTAAGAACTCGGCCTTCGAGATGGTCCTGAACGACGACGGCGAGGAGACCGGAGAGGTCCTCTTCAAAATCCGAGTGAAGAACAAGCTCCGCAAGTCTGACGGGAAACTGTGGGACCGCCGACCGCTTATCATTGATGCCAAGAAGAATGACCTCCCGGTGGATGTTGCCATCTGGGGCGGCACCACGATGCGGGTGCAGCTAGAGGTTTACCCGTGGAACACGGGGGCCAAGAAGGGCATCTCGCTCCAGCCGATCATGGTCCAGGTCATCGATCTTAAGACCGGAGGTGGCCGTGGCGACACCGACGCCTTCGATGAAGAAGACGGTTACGAGGCCGAGGAAGAGAACACGGTCAACAAGAACGCCTTCGACAACGAGGACGACGATTCAACCGTAGATACGGGGTCGGATGACTATTAACAGTCACCGGTTCCGTTCCGGCCTGGAACGACAGGTGGCCCGTCAGCTAGAGCTGGCGGGTCGCCCCTACGGGTTTGAAGAAGACAAGATCGACTACGTCAAACCCGCGAAGAGGGCCAAGTACAACCCCGACTTTCACGTCATCAAAAAGCGTGACGGCTCGAAAATGTACATCGAGAGTAAAGGCCGCTTCCTCACCGAGGATCGCGCCAAGCATCTCCTCATCCGAGATCAACATCCCGAGTTGGACATCCGCTTCGTGTTCCAGAACGCGAACGCCCGGATCAGTAAGACCTCGTCCACCACGTATGCGCGTTGGTGCACCGACAAGGGCTTCAAGTTCTCCGACAAGGGCATCATCCCCAAGGAATGGCTCCAAGAATGAAGTTCTCCTATGTACAGCTATGTGAGGCCGCGAAAGCGATCCCTGCTGTCCCGCGAAGCGACGTCTTCTCCGTCGCCCTCCCACTATCATGGGAAGAAGCCTGGTACCGCCCCCACGACCCGCTGGACCACTACGAGTTCAGTAGGATTGAATTCCGTGTCCGCAGCGAGCGCCTGAACGGGGCTCGGGTGTGGGCCTGGTACTACCATGACCTCCTCGTGAAGGTGTTCCCGCAGGGATGAGCGAAGCGATCCAGACGCACCAGTCGTGCGACGATTGCGGCTCCTCAGATGCCCTCACGGTCTACGCCGACCACACCTACTGCTTCTCCTGTGAAACCCGAAGGAACACCGATGGGGACGATTCACCCTATACCCATTCTTCCGAGGCTGCTTCCTCCTCCGAGCGCGTTTACCGATGCACCTACAGTGCCCTCGCGAAACGAAATATCACCGAAGAAACCGCCCGTTTCTGGTCCTATGGGCGGACTGATGTAAACGGTAAGACCGGCATCCACTGCGCCAACTACCTCGATGAAAACCGAAAGGTAGTCGCCCAGAAGCTACGCTTCCCCGACAAGACCTTCCCCTGGACAAACCGAGCGGCCTTCAAGGGTCTCTACGGCCAGTGGCTCTGGCGGGACGGCGGGAAACAGGTGGTTATCACCGAGGGCGAGATCGATGCCCTGAGTGTGTCACAAGTCCAGCAGAACAAGTGGCCCGTGGTGTCCCTCGTGGACGGCGGGGGCAAGAACGCCGTCAAGCCGATCAAGGAAGCCTACGAGTGGCTCCAAAAATTCGAAAAGATCATCCTCTTCTTCGACAACGACGACAAGGGCCGCCAGACGGTCGAGATCGTCAAGCGGATGCTGCCGCTAGGTAAGGTGTACATCGCGTTTGCCCCAGAGGGCTTCAAGGACGCGAATGACATGCTCATGGCGGGGAAGGGCAAACAGATCATCGATACGATCTGGGGAGCCAAGCAGTACCGCCCTGAGGGACTCGTGAGTGGCTCGTCGGTCATCGATCGTCTCCGCAACCGCCCGAAGGTCCAAGCCTATCCGTACCCCGCCTTCATGGAGCAGCTCAATTACAAGACCGGTGGCGGCATCCGCCTTGGCGAACTGGACACCTGGACGTCCGGGACCGGCATGGGCAAGACGACGATCATTAAGGCCCTCCAGCACCACTACTTCCACACGACCTCCTTCAACCAGGCCCTCATCCACCTCGAAGAACCTCTCGAAGACACCGGGGACGACCTGATCGCCTACGAGGTCGCCAAGAGGTTCACCGTGGACGACCCGGACTTTCGGGACACCCTCGAATACTCGACCGCCGCCGAGAAGCTGTTCCTGGCGAAGGACGAGGAGGGCAACGACCGGCTGCAACTCTATGATGCCTTCGGGTCTATGGAGGACGAGAGCCTCTACGAGATCATCCGCTACGCCGCCAAGGCGCAGAACTGCAAGATGGTGTGGCTAGACCACCTCTCCATCCTTGTCTCCGACATGGGCGACGGGGCAGGGGCCGATGAGCGCAAGCGCATCGACAGCATCATGCACAACCTCAAGTCCCTCACGGTCGAGCTCGGCATCTACGTCGGCCTCATCTCACATCTTAGGAAACCCCCAGGAAATGGTAAGTCCTTCGAGCAAGGCGCTGTTCCGTCACTTGATGACCTTCGCGGTTCTGGTGGCATTAAGCAGCTCTCAAATGGTGTCTTCGCTATCTCCCGAGATCAGCAAGCAACCGACCCAACAGTACGCAATACTTCCACGGTCTCCGTCCTTAAGTGTCGCAAGACGGGGCGGACAGGCACCGCGGATTTCCTGACTTTCTCGGACGCCACAGGGCGCATCGAGAGAGGCACGGACCCGGCACTCGCCGATAACAAGACTGCCTTTAATGACGAAAGCAACGGAGAATACTGACGATGAGGTCTTCCACCGCGCCGAGCGGTTGACCCTCGAAGCAACCGCCGAACCCAAACTGCTCCCCCAATATCAAGACGCAATGAAACAAGCCCGAGCCCTTGAAGGCGCTCCGGGATGGAAAGGAAAAACACGCATGACCCAGGTAGAGAAAATCCTCAACCACATCCAGAAGAACGGCTCGATCACGCAGCGTGAAGCGTACCTCGACTACAGCATCCAGAGCTTCCACCGCCGCCTCTCGGACATCCGCGAGATGGGCATCAAGTTGCTCCCGGTGACCAAGGTCCATCCGACTACCGGACAGGAATACACGCGCTACTACCTCGCTGGCTCCAAGGCCAACCAGAAGCCGATCGCAGCGTGACCTACGGGGAAACCTTTTGGCGCACCGTGAGGCTCAGTCTCACGGTTGCCCTCCCGGTCCTCGCGGCCATCCTCCTGTCCTCCTAACGGTGAACGCCATGAACATCGATATTATCAACGTCGGGCACTACCGAGTGACCTCCCACGGGGGCCGCCTGTTCGACCTCTTCAACCGCGCAACCGACACGGTCCACAGCATCAAGGCCGACGCCTTCCGATCGATTGCCGCCACGCGGACAGTCGAGAGCTGTGAGGCGGTCGAGAAGCAGCTCGTGGACGAGAAGTGATGCGATTGATCGTCATCCTCCTGTCCTCGTTCCTTGTTTTGTCGGTGGCGAACTTCGTGACCAACGTCCTGCTACTGGTACTGTGAGTGAACGACCACACGAACGAAAACCTACCGAGTGATCTCAAGGTCTCCCGTCGCGGAGACCTTCTTATTTTCACGACCCGCACAGCAATCATCTCCATCGACTTCAAGCGTCGGGAGGAGGTCATAGCGGCCATTCGTGCTCTGACTTAACATACTGGAAACACGAGTGAAAATCTTCATAGCGGACGTCGAAACCGACGGCCTCCTCGATAGCATGACTAAAATTCACTCGCTTTGTTTCGAAGACTTCGAGACAGGTGAGCTGTATTCCTGCGCCGACCAGCCGGGTTATATGAGCATCGAGGACGGCCTTCGATTGCTCCTGACCGGGGACATTATTGTCTTCCATAACGGGGTGAAATTCGATCTTCCGGCTATCCAGAAGATTTACCCGTGGTTCACTCCCGAACAGTCCAAAATATTCGACACCATCGTCGCCTCGCGCCTCATCTGGACACAGATCGTGGACACCGACATGGGCAAGATCAGGGCAGGGACCACCACCCTCCCGCCGAAGCTCGCTGGTCGCCACGGCCTCGAAGCCTGGGGCCACCGCCTTGGGAACTGGAAGGGCGACTACGCAAAGATCATGGGGGAGCGGGGGCTGGACCCCTGGGCCTCCTGGAACGAGGAGATGCAGGAGTATTGCTGCGGCGACATCAGCGTCACGGCGGCCCTATATCGCCTCATCCTAGACAAGAACTACTCCGCACAAGCCCTTGAGATCGAACACAGAATCGCGTTCATCATGGCCGAGATGGAGAGGACAGGCTTCGGCTTTGACGTCGAGGCCGCCGAGAAACTCTATGTCGAGCTCGCCGGTAAACGCGAGGAGCTCTCCCAGGAACTCCGCAACCTCTTTCAGCCCTGGTTCGTCAAGGACGGTCCGGTCAAGGAGCCCAAGAAACCCCTGGCTCGCCTCGGGTACTGGGGCCACAAGAACGACGACGGCTCCTGGACAGGCTACCCCTTCCAGAAGGTCAAGCTCACTGTCTTCAATCCCAACTCACGAGACCACATAGCCGACCGCCTCATGCGGGTTCGCGGCTGGAAGCCTACCGAGATGACCCCCGGTGGCAAGCCCAAAGTGGACGAAGATGTCCTCGCTGGTCTCAAGTACCCCGAAGCCCAAGCCCTGACCGACTTCATGACGCTCCAGAAGCGTATCGGCCAGTTGGCGGAGGGCGACAACGCCTGGATCAAGCTGGTCAAGGCGAACGGACGCATTCACGGCTCGATCAACCCGAACGGGGCGGTCACCGGGAGGGCAACTCACAATACTCCGAACATCGCCCAGGTTCCCAAGGTCGGGACCCTCTATGGGGCCGAGTGTCGTGCCCTGTTCCTCGCCAAGATGAAGGGCCGGGTGCAGCTCGGTTGCGACGTTTCTGGTCTCGAACTGCGAATGCTTGGTCATTTCATGGCGAAGCACGACGGCGGGGCCTATGGCCGCGAGGTGATCGAGGGAGACATCCACACGATCAACCAGACAGCCGCAGGGCTCCCCACGCGAGACGACGCCAAGACCTTCATCTACGCCTTCCTATACGGGGCGGGGGACGGAAAGATTGGTTCGATCATCGGGAAGGGACGCAACGCGGGACGGCTCATCAAGAAGAAGTTCTTCGAGAAGGTCCCCGCCCTGGCGAAACTCGTGGAAGGCGTCAAGGCCGCCGCGAACAGCAAGGGTTACCTGAAGGGCCTCGACGGTCGCCTCCTGCACATCCGATCGGACCACGCTGCGCTCAACACGTTGTTGCAGTCGGCAGGGGCCATCGTGTGCAAGCAGTGGATCATCGAGTTCTACGATCTCCTGACCAAGCACAACCTCCATAACGTCGTCTCGATTGTCGCCTGGGTTCACGACGAGCTCCAGATGGAAGTCGCTGAGGAATACGCTGACGAAGTCGGCAAGCTCTGCATCCAAGCTATTGAAAGAGCAGGGAATAAACTCGGCATCCGTGTGCCGCTCACTGGTGAATATAAAATCGGAAGGAACTGGGCTACATGCCACTGATGCAACGCTATCATCCTGTGCCGGGATTTCTCGGCATCTCCTACGGGGATAAGACCACCAATGCCATTATCTGGGGCGGGGGCACGGAATTCTTCTTCTATGTCGTATCCCGAGCCGAGGCCGCCCAGATCGAGGAGTGGTATCAGAAAGATGGTTCGATCGCCGAGATTGCCAAGATTTTACCGAGGGCGTCCAACGCCGACCTCTCACTATTCTGCTGGGGCGGAGTGCTGTCCAATTGAAAACTCTCCTGATTGACGGCGACATGCTCGTCCACCGGTCCACCGTGGCCGTCGAAAAAGACACCCGGTTCCTCGATCGGTATCACATCCTGTTCTCGGACGCCGAGAGCGCCTGGAATGTCCTCATGGAAACCCTGGGGGAACTCCAGGACGCCTCTGGCACCTCCGAGGTCCTCGTCGCCTTCTCCGACCCGGACGAGAACTTCCGCAAGGGCCTCGTCGGCGGGGACTACAAGTCTCACCGAGCCGGTTCGCGCAAGCCGCTGGCCTACTGGGAAACCCGGAGGCGGGTCGAGGAGGGCTTCTCCACGATCTGCTATCCGACCCTGGAGGCCGACGACGTGATGGGTGTCCTCATGACCGAGCACCCCGGCGATTTCGTCCTCTGGTCCCTCGACAAGGACTTGAAGCAAATCCCCGGTTACCACCTGGTGGACGACGAGGTCATCAAGCGGCCCCTCTCCGAGTGTGACCTCTTCTTCTACCTCCAGACGCTCGCTGGCGATGTCACCGATGGGTACACCGGGTGCCCCGGCATCGGCAAGGACCGAGCCGAGAAGTACCTCCGGGAGGCCCTCAGGGTTACCCCGGTGAGCCACGAGCTTAAAAGCGGCCCCCGCAAGGGCCAAGTCGAAACGCGATGGGAAGAGGGGCTCGCCTCCTCTCCCTGGGATACCGTGGTGTCCCTATACCAAAAGGCCGGTCTCGGGGAGGAGGACGCGCTCCTCAACGCCCGAATGGCCCGAATTCTTCGTAATGAAGACTACGTGAATGGAGAAATCGTCCTTTGGACCCCCAACGCATAACCTCGGACGGCGGATCGTCCAGCTACTATATCCTCCCAGAAGGGGCCAAGGAATTAGGAGACCTCATCGAGTTCAAAGAAATGGACTTCAATCTCGGTAACATCTTCAAGGCTTGTTACCGACTGGGTGAGAAGAATGACCCGCTGTATGAGATAAACAAGATGGAGTGGTTCGTCGCCAGACTAAAGGCGCACTACCTCCGAAAGACACAAAAGTAACTACCGACACATAGAGGGTTCCTTCGCGGGGACCCTCTTTTTGTTTGTCAAGTACAAAATAATTACCCCTCCATACAGAGAGACACGTAAAGAAATGACGCAAGTTTTTCCTAGTGACGCTAGTTACCCTTCAGTAACCCCTCAACTTATAGATCACCTAAGTAATAAATACCCATTAGAGGGTTTTAAGAATATACGTACAGAAGGTGAACTAAAGACATACCAAGGTGCACAAGAGGTCATTGACTACTTGAAGACACTGCTCGCCCGACAGTAAGGAAAGCCGATGTGTTTCGGTGGTAAGGAATCAAAGGTAGAGGCCCCGCCGCCTCCGGTTGAGACCCTTGAACAGGTGGCCCCTGAGAAGAAGACAGCCGCAAAGATCAACAACTCCCTGTCCATCGGTACGAAGAAGTACCGCAACGAAAGTGGCCTCGGAACCTCTGGCATGATCTCGGGTTCACCCTCGGGTCTGTCCCTGTCCAAATAACGAGTGCCAATGTCTGACCCCGTGAATGACCTCACGGCGGTTGTGGACGCTGACGCCGCGATGTACTCCAGGTTGGAGACAGATCGCGAAGACTTTCTGTACCGAGCGCGTGAAAACGCCAAGCTCACCATCCCATCCCTGATGCCACCCGAAGGCCACTCGTCGGCCTCCCAGCTTTACAAGCCGTGGCAATCGATCGGTTCTCACGGGGTTAACACCCTGACCTCCAAGCTCCTGATGACCCTCCTGCCAGCGAACGCTCCCATGTTCCGCTACTCGACAAGCGACCAAGCTATCGAGGAACTGGCCCAGGACAAGAACGTCCGAGCCGAAGTCGAGAAGAAGCTCAACGAGATTGAGCGTTCCGTCCAGGATGAGATCGAAGGTCTCAGTATCCGAGCCGCCCTAGTGGAAGCCCTGAAGCACCTCGTGGTGTGTGGGAATGTCCTGCTATACCTCCCGAAGTCCGGGAACCTCCGAATTTACCGCCTGGACCGCTACGTCGTCCAGCGAGACTACGAGGGCAACCTCCTTCGTGTCCTCATCAAAGAGACGGTCGCCAAGGAAACCCTTCCGGCCAACATCCAGGACATGCTGTCCACCCCGAGTGACCTCCCGTCCGAGAAGGACAAGCAGGTCAACGAGAAGGAATACGACGTTTACACCGTGTTCACTCGTCAGGGAGATCGCCTGGTTACCCACCAGTCCATCAAGGGCATGAAGCTCCCCGGTTCCGAGGGCTCCTGGAAGGTCGATAAGTCGCCGATCATGGCGCTTCGCTGGACCTACCTCCACGATGAAGACTATGGCCGCGCCTACATTGACGAGTACATCGGTGACCTGACCGGCGCAGAGGCCCTCTCGAAGGCCCTTCGCGAAGCTGCTGCGGCCTCGTCCAAGATTAACCCCATGGTGAACCCGACGGGCCTCACCAGGGCAGCCGACATCGCCAACGCCGAGAACCTCGAAGTCATCTCTGGCCGAGCCGACGATGTCACCATGCTCCAGTTCGACAAGCAAGCCGACATGCAGGTAACCCAGGTGGTCCTCCAGGACCTCATTACCCGTCTGTCTCACGCTTTCATGATGAACAAGTCCATCCAACGTAACGGAGAACGCGTCACAGCCGAAGAAGTGCGCACAATGATCTCCGACATTGATGATGTCCTCGGCGGTATCTACTCGCTGCTCGCCCAAGAGCTCCAGCTTCCATTGGTGGTCCGAATTATCGACCGAATGGAGCGCGAGAAGAAGATACCGAAGCTATCGTCCCTCAAGGGAGCCGATGGTAAACCAGTCACTCGACCGAAGATCGTGACAGGTATTGAGGCGCTCGGACGTGGTCATGACTACAACAAGTACATGACACTCGTGAAGGAAGTGCTTGCCCCGATCGGTGACGCTGCATGGCAGGAAGTCAATCTCAGCGACTTCATCAAGAGAGCCGCTGTGTCTCTATCCATCGATACTGATGGTCTACTCAAGAGCCCCGAAGACAAGCAAGCCGCCCTCGCGCAGCAGCAGGGTCTTCAGCAGGGCCAAATGAACCAGCAGATGCTAATGGACGTGGTGAAAGGCGCAACGCCCCAGGTCGCCAAGGTGGCCTCTGAGGGTATCGCTTCTCAAATCACAGGGACACCAGAATAATGGCATCCTTCAGTAACGCCTTCTCCGCTGCCCGAAAGGCGGGGAAGAAGACTTTCACATGGCAGGGCAAGAGCTATAACACGAAGGTCGCCAAGACCCCCAAGCTCCCTAAGAAGGGGCCGGTCCCAACCGCCAAGCCTACCGCCAAGACTGGTGCCACGGCTTCCGCCAAGGCCGCAGCTCCCAAGGCTCGGGCAGACTTTCCGAAGCCAGCGCGGGGCGTAGGCATCGCCAAGCCCGGTTCGCGTATCTCCAAGGCAGTCGCCCGGAAAGAGAACGCCCCGAAGTCCACCGTCAAGTCGGACGCCCCGGCTCCCAAGCTGGCGGCCCTCGGGAGAACCTCGGGGAAAACTCCGGTTCCCACGTCCAGCCCCAACAAGGCAGACCTTGGGAAATCTACGGGTAAGACCCCGATCCCCGCGAGCAACCCTCGGAACGCCCCGGCAGTCGGGATCGCCCGTAAGGGGTCCCCGCTGGCTATCGCCGCGCAGCGCCGCAAGGAAGCCCCGGTGAAGGACGACAAGCCAATCGACGCGCTCAAGTACAGCCCCACGCCCCTGGCGAAGGCTCACATGGGCGACCTGACTGGCCCGAAGTTCCCGAAGCCAAAGAAGAAGAAGTAACCGCATCTCCCCCGCCCTCTGCCACCCGGCACGGCGGGGCACTCCTTTCTCAACTCCCCCGATAGAGAGCATTTATGTCCAATCATCAATCTACTACCATCACAGCCTCGGAGAACTCCGGGCCGTCCCTCGAAGAACAGTATGAAGCCCTGAAAGCCGAAGGTCTGGTCTCAGACGATGAAGACGGCGCGACCACCGAGGCAACCCCAGTTGCTCAAGGGGGAGCAGACGGCGAGCAGGAGGGTGACGGTAGTTCCGACGATCGCCCCTCCTGGCTCCCGGAAAAATTCGCCACGGTCGAAGACTACGTCGCCTACGTGAACGAGCTTGAAGCCAAGCAGACGGGCACGAAGGACGAAGACCCGGCTCCCCAGGCGACCCCTGAGGAAACCGCCGCAGCAGAGAAGGCCGCCGAGAAGGCTGGTCTGGACCTCGGCCAGGTGTCCCAGGAATGGTTCGCCAACGGTGGTCTCAAGGAAGAAACCTATGCCGCCCTCGACAAGGCCGGTTACCCCCGCGAGATGGTTGACATCTACATCGAGGGTCTCACGAGCCGCACCACGCAGACGACCAAGCAAGCCTACGACCTAGTAGGTGGCGAGGAAAGCTACGGTGAGATGATCGAGTGGGCAATCGACAATCTGTCCCCCGAAGACCAGGCGGCATTCGACTCCGCCGTCAACTCCAACAACCCGCGACAGGCCATCCTGGCGATCAAGGGTCTCAAGGCCGACTGGGAAGCCGCCCTCATGGCGGACATGTCCGACGAGCCCAAGACCCCTCTGAATGCCAAGGGCGCTGTCCCTCAGGCCGGTTACGCCTCGCTCGATGACTACATGGAGGACCTCAATGATCCCCGGTACGACAAGAACGAGACCTTCCGCGCCCAGGTAGCCGCCAAGCTGGCTAAATCCAACATCATGTAAGGACCTCGATGGCGAGAGACTACGACAAAGAGTACGCGGCCTCTCGCCGTCCCGACCGCCGCGCCGACAACGTCATGCGCAAACGTGCCCGTCGAAAGATGATTAAGAAGCACGGAGAGGCGGCCCTCAAGGGCAAAGAGGTCGATCACAAGAACATGAACCCGCAGAACAACTCGTTTAGCAACCTGTCCATTATGACCCGCAAGGCCAATCGCAAGAAGCAGCCAAAGAGGAAGTAATCCCTGATGAAGCCTTCCCACACGAGAGGGGCCTCCTTTCCCGTGTTCTGGGATGAGTGCGGTCTCCTGACGACCGAAGAAGTCTTAGAGTCCCGAGAGGACCTGGAGTCCTCCCTGCTTGGCCCGGACGGCAACCCGCTGTTCTACCGCTCCAAGAAGCTCGGCTACATCGGCTTCACCCGCCTAAAGGAACGATCATGAAAACCAGTGCTATGGGTCGCAAGGCGATCCGAGTGCGCGAGGGCGTTGTCCTCAAGGCATACCCGGATTCGGTAGGCGTCTGGACCATCGGCGTCGGCCACACGTCCGCCGCAGGTTCCCCCAAGGTTACCCCCGGTCTGACCATCACCGCCTCCGAGGCGGACGAGATTCTGTCCCGAGACCTGGCGATCTTCGAGAAGGCCGTTAACGCCTCCGTAAAGGTCCCGCTCTCCCAGAACGAGTTCGACGCCCTCGTGTCCCTCGCGTTCAACATCGGGGCAGGGGCGTTCAAGAAGTCTACGCTCCTCCGCGAGCTCAATAAGGGCAACCGGGCCGCTGCTGCCGATCAGTTCCTCAGATGGAACAAGGCCGGGGGCAGGACCCTCAAGGGCCTCGTGAACCGTCGCCACGCCGAGCGCCTCCAGTTCCTCTCGAACAAGGCACCCGCCCCAGAGGCTCCTCAGGTGACCCCTGAGAAATCCCGAGGCTGGCTCACCGAGCTCATCTCCCGGCTCCTCTCCGCGCTCTTTAGGAGAAAGACATGACACCCGTCATAATCCGCATCCTCCTGCGCTACGGCTCAGGATTTCTAGCCGCCAAGGGCCTCCTGGCCCCCGAGGTTGGCGTCGAGCTGGCCGAGGACCCGGACATCAACATGCTCCTCCAGGTTCTCTCGGGGATCGTCGCCGGGGCCGCCGCAGAGGGCTTCTACTACCTCGCCCGTAAGTTCGGGTGGGCCAAGTAAGTGTTCCTGAAGTTCATCCTTTCGATGTTCTCCGGGCCTCTGGACCGCATCCTCGATACCGTAGACCGCAAGGTGGACAATGAGACCGCTCGGGAGGAAATCCGCAACAAGACGGTGTCCTCCTACGTCGAGCAGCTCGCTCGGGTGCAGACCTCCAAGTGGGGGTGGGCACCGCTCCTCTTCTACATCCCGGTGGGCTTCTGGTTCGCCGCAGTTTGCATCTACTCGGTCCTGTGGTGTCGCGATTGCGCCTTCCCGCAGGAGTGGTCCATCGCCGCCCTCCCGGCATCCCTCAATCCCTGGATAGGCCCGATCATTGGCTCGCTGTTTATCGGCAAGGCCGGTGAGACGATCCTCCGGGTCCTCCGCAAGTAAACCCTCCCAGGTAACCCCTGGGTGGGCTGTGAAGTATCAGATCAAGGAAGATCACCACACTATAGCCGCTCCTCTTTAGGAGGGCGATCTCCCTTATGATTTCGAGCAAAACGAATACTCTCAAGTAACCTCAGGTCCCCTCGGGGAATAACCTCCAGATGAAACCGAGTTTTCCGAAGCGAAGTCACACCGCGCCGCCTTTGCCGCGCACTCTGATTACTTCCGAGAACTTTAATGCCTCAGTCCACAACTACCACTGCTGGTGTACCGGCAGGTCCGTCCCATTCGGACAACCTCTACCTGAAGGTCTTCTCTGGTGAGACCATGAAGGTCTTCAACAAGCGCACGGCTCTCAAGGGTCGCCACCGCGAACGCACGATTGCCTCGGGTAAGAGCGCACAGTTCGCTGCGATCGGCAAGGCCGCCGCAGAATATCATACGCCGGGTAATCTGATCCTCGGTCAGGACATCAACCACGGCGAGAAGGTCATCACCATCGATGACATGCTCATCTCCTCGACGTTCGTCTCGAACTTCGAAGAGGCCATGAACCACTACGAGACCCGTAGCGAGTATGCCTTCCAGATGGGTGACAGCCTTGCTCAGGCGTATGACCAGCACCTCTTTGCTATCGCCACCAAGGCGGCTGTCAACGGCACGACCGGCGCAGTTACCGAGATGGGCGCTGCTACCGAAGACAAGATCGGTGCCACGCCGACGATCGCCAACATCGTTGACGCAATCTACAACGCCGCTGCCTACTTCGACGCGACGAACGTCCCGGACACCGAGCGCACCGCGTTCGTCACTCCGTCCGTCTACTGGGACCTCGTCCAGGACGGCTCGTTCCTCGACCGTGACTTCGGCAACGATGGTAACGGCTCGCAGTCCAAGGGCGCTGTCTACCGCGCTGCTGGCATCGAGATCGTTCCCTCGAACAACCTCGCGCTGAACTTCGGCGTGGCTACGCTCGCTGGCCGTCAGGCTGGCTCGGCCACCACGGACTACACCGTAGACGGCTCCACGTCGCTCGTCCTCATCATGCAGAAACAGGCCCTCGGCACTGTCAAGCTGATGAACCTCGCGACGGAGAAGGAATACCAGGTTGGCCGTCAGGGCACCCTGATGGTCTCCCGTATGGCTTGCGGTCACGGCGTTCTGCGCCCTGAGTGCATCCGCCTGATCTCCGCGAAGGCCGCCGCCTAACACTCCATAGGGAGGTCCTTAATTGGGCCTCCCTTTTTTTCCTTAGGGAGCCTTCCCGTGTCAGTTAAGTCCTATACCGAGCTTGAGGCGGTAAACCTCATCCTAAGAAACATGGGCGAAGCCCCTGTAAACTCCCTTTCAAGTCCCCCGCTGGATGCCTCCGAGGCCCTTGCGACCCTGCAAGAGACTTCGTTCGAAGTGCAGAAGCGCGGTTGGTACTTCAACACCGAAATTTACCGGCTCTCCCCGGACAACAACGGGAACATCCAGCTCCCGGTGAACACCCTTCATGTCGAGTCCACAGGGAACTCCAAGGGCACCCGGGTGGTCAGCCGTAACGGCCTCCTCTACCGCATCAAGCCGTTCGACAACGGCCCGGTATTCGAGGGACCGATGGAGCTCCGCCTGGTTCTCGGGCTGGATTTCACCGATCTCCCGGCATCCGCCCGGTCCTACATCGCCATCCGCGCCTCGCGTGTGTCCCAGGTCCGCTCGGTGGGCGACCAGATGAGCGCCCAGGACGACAGCCAGGACGAAACCCGGGCCTTCGCCGAGCTCCACGCAGAACAGCTAGCCGCCGAGCGGCTGTCTCTCAAGAACTCCGTGACGGTCAGCAGTGGCTTGTATGGAGCGTATACGCCTCAGGTAGTCCAGTAAATGACAGCCATCTCCGGTGCCATCCCCAACCTCATCGGGGGTGTCTCACAGCAGCCCCGAGAAATCCGGGCACCTAATTCCGCGGAACGCCTCCTCAATACCACCTGTGACGTCGCCATCGGGCTCACCACGAGGCCGAACGCGCTCCTCCAGGCCATTGTGGGTGACGCCCCGGCCTCGAATTACACGCTTGCCACACACGTCATCCAGAAACCCTCGGGAAACTTCCAGCTCACCGCCTTTAACGGCGCGGTCCACGTCACAAACCTGACGACCGGGGTGACCTCCCCGGTTACCCTTGAGGGTTCCTCGGCGGCCTATCTCACTGGCTCCGCTGACCTAGAGAGTGTCCTGGACTTCCTGACGATTGGTGACACGACTTTTGTCTATAACAAGGCGAAGACGGTCCTGGCGACAACGATAGCCGAGAGTGGCGTCTCAGGGGTCACCGAGGACGGCGTGGTTCGCAAGAGCCCCAACCGCCACTCGACCTTTTGGGTTCGCCAGAGGGCCGGATACAACGCCAACTACGGCCTCTACGTCAACGGAGTCCAGAAGGCGAACGTCGTCACCGACACCGAGACCCCCTCGTCCATCGCCGAGTCTATCGTTACCGAGGCGACCACCAACGGAATCACTCTGTCTCGCCTAGAAGGCAGCGTCGTCTCCGTGACGCATCCCAATGACACTAGCTACATCACCAGCCACGACGATCTCGCGAACACCGCCATCTTCGCCTTTAACGACGAGGTCACCGAGTTCACCAAGCTGCCAAACTCGGACATCGAAGGGCGCCTGGTCCTTATCACCCAGTCGGAAGACGGGGCCGAGGACGACTACTGGGTCTGGTATAAGAAGGGTAGTTGGCAGGAGACCTACGGATGGGGTGCCTACGAGGTTCCCCAGGCGAGCACCATGCCGCATATCATCGTGGACAACGGTGACGGCACCTGGACGATGAAGCCGCATGTCTGGCCTGGCCGTGAGGTCGGGGACAAGGACAGCAACGCCTCTCCGACCTTCATCAACAAGAAGATCAACCGGATGTTCCTCTATCGAGGCCGGATGGTGATCCTCAGTGACGAGAACTTCATCGCCTCCCAGGTGGGTAACTACGAGAACTTCTACCGCTCCACCTGTACGCAGCTCCTCGATGACGACCGGATCGACATCGCGTCCCCGAACAGCCGGGGCTCGTTCCTCCACACGGGAGAAGAGTTCGACGGCAAGCTCCTGCTTTCCAGCAACTTCGACCAGTTCGTGGTGGATAGCTCCGCCGACGACGTCCTGTCTCCGAACACGGTGACGATCAAGAAGGTGAACAGCTACCACATGTCCGGTGCTGTCTCTCCGGTCTCGATCGGCCCGAACTTCGTCTTCGTGGACGACTTCCAGAACCGGGGCCATGCGCTCCTCAGGGAGTACCAGGTCGAGCGCGTGTTTGGCCGACAGGTTGCCCTCTCGGTAACCGATCAGGTCCCTGAGTACATCCCGACCGGGGTCTACCAGATGGCCGCCTCGGCCTCCGATGACATCCTGGCGGTAGTCTCCAAGGGCAACCGTTCGTCTCTCTGGCTTTACAACTACTACTTCAACAACGAAGGCAAGGTCCTGTCCTCGTGGCAGGAGTGGACGTTCCCCTTCACCGTCTACGGGGTCTCGTTCCTCGATGATCTTCTCCTGATGACGGCGGTTTACAACGGCAAGATCGCCATTGTGTCCTTCTCGTTCGACTCCGGTGTGGATGAAATCCTCGACAGTGGGGATGTCCTCCTCGACCTCGGGGTGGCCTCCTCGGGGGCAACTCTGGCTTACGACGGGACCAACACGATCGTTACTCTCCCATACGCCCTGGCCTCCGACGCGGACCTCGCCCTGTACCGTGGCGTGGTGACGCCGGATAACCCAGGGACCCTCAAGGGTGGCCGGGTGTTCAAGCCGACCGCCCGGTCTGGTGCCGACATCACCTTCGCCAACGTGGACCTGACCGGCAACGATCTGGTCTTCGGGTTTGCCTTCCGGTTCTACTGGAAGCTCAATCCGATCTATGTCCGTGACCGAAACCTCGTGGCTATCCAGGATGGCCGCCTCCAGCTCCGCAACGTGTCTTTCCTCTTCAACAACTCAGGACCCTTCGATGTCCTGGTGACCCCGCTTGGCCGGGATACCTACCGCGACCGCTACACCGGCATCTTCGTCGGCGCTCAGTCTACTCCTCTGGACAAGCTGAACATCGGTAGTGGCGAGTTCCGCTCCGCCGCCTATGGCGAGGGGGACAAGGTCGGGATTGAAGTCGAAGCCTACACGCCGTGGCGCGTCCGGTTCTCCTCCCTCGAATGGGACGGGGCCTACAGGGGACGCAAGAAAAGGACTACCTAATGCAATACGTGATCCGGGGGGTCCGGGAGGGCGACCTCCCGTATCTCACCGACAACCTCCGTGGGGCCGACACCCGCGAGCTCATCGCCACATATGGGAACACCCGGTTCCTCGAAGGTCTCACCCGCTCTGTCTCCGCCTCCGACGAGGTGCAGCTCTGCGAGGGCGACGGGCTCCCGATGGTCCTCTGGGGCATCTATCAAATCTCTTCGCTTTCCGCAGTCATCTGGTGCTGCGCTACCCCTCAAGTGACAAAGTTCCGTCTCCCGTTCGTCCGAGAGAGCCGCGCCATCTTCCGGCGCTGGTTCACCGAGCGTCCCGAGTTGCAGACCTTAATCAACTTCTCCCACGCCAAGAACGAGCTCCACCACCGGTGGCTGCGTACCTGTGGCGCGACTGTCTTCCCAAGTGTGCCCGTGGGGCCTCTAGGTGAACCCTTCAGTCCCTTCGTAATTCGGAGAGAGCACTATGTGTGACCTCGGTATCGTTCTCGGCCTCGCGGCTGGTGCTGCCACCGCAGTCGGTGAAGCTGACGCGGCTAAGAAGAACACCCGCATGATTCAGCAGCAGAAGAACCTCGAATACGCCGCCCAGGAGCGCGAGCGTCTTGTCGAGACCGATGCTGCAAACAAAGAAGGCGCTCAGGCGCAGCTCGAAGCAGACCGTGTAGCCTCAACCGTCCGCGCAGCCGGGGAGGGGATGGGCGGGTCTACCGCTGTAGAGCGTAACGCCGAGCAGCAGCGCCAGGGTGCCTTGTCCATCGCCAACGCGAAGGATCGGACTCAGGCCGCCAACGCCAATTACGCGATGGCAGGAAAGAACACCCAGATCGCCGCCCAGAACCGCATCAACACCATTCAACCCAACCCCTTCACGATGTTCGCGAATGTGGCGACCTCGGGTCTTCAAGGATATGGAGCCTTTAAATAATGGCAGCGCCACAGCAGTCCACCGTTCCGGTCTACAAAGAGACCTCGAACATTCCGAACCCGAACACCGCCTATTTCCAGTATGACGCCAGGGACACCCCAGGGGCCGCCCTCGGGAAGCTCCTCGGGGTCTCCGTCGATGCCATTCAGAAGAAGAAGCAGATCGATGAGAAGGGTCCCTCCCAGATGGAGACGGAGCAGCTCGCTGCCCTGGCCTCTGTAGGGGCCGAGCGTGACCGCCTGAAGCTGGCGGGAGGCCAGACGATGTTCGGTATCCTCAAGGACCCGGACTCCTCTATGGACTCCTATGAGCTCAACAGGGGCCGCAGGGACGCCGACCTATACGCCGGAAAGCTCCGCGACGAGTATGCCGCCTCCGGGCTGGCCGACAACGACGACCCCAAGGCGTTCGCCGAGTTCGTCAAGATGAAGCAGCAGGAACTCTTCGAGGGCTCCCTGAAGGGTTCCGATCCGTCCTACTACCACGGCTTCCTAACCCGTGTCTCCTCATCCTTCGAGGACATGGCGAAGGCCCACGCCGGTAACCTGGACAGCTTTATTTCTTCCAAGAACAAACTGGCGATGGAGAGCCGGATCGAGGCCAAGGTCGGGATCGACATGGCTACCGCCAAGGAGACCTCGGCGTTCGGCGCGTTCATGAACGAGATCATCGGCGTCGAGAGCGGGGGTAATTACAACGCCTTCCACGGCAACGGCAACAACAGCCGGGTCCGCTTCACCGACATGACGATCCAGCAAGTCCTGGATTGGCAGAAGAACGGCGACTGGAAGCGTCTAGGCGCTGGCAGTTCCGCAGTCGGCAAGTACCAGTTCATCGAGGGCACCCTGAGGGAAACCGTCCGGGCCTCGGGGATTGACCCGAACGCCAAGTTCACCCCCGCCGTCCAGGACAAGCTCATCATGCACCGCCTGTTTACCACGCGGAAGATGCAGGACTATCTCGAAGGCAAGATTTCCGACGAGGAGATGGTGGACCAGCACCTCGCAACCGAGTTCGCCGGTCTCAAGAAGACGGATGGTCGCGGCGTGTACGACGGAGACGGCCTCAACAAGGCGTCCCTGTCTGCCCGTAGGACCATCGCCGCCCTCCAGCGGTTCAAGGATGCCTACATGCGGGACCCAGCAAGTGTCGTTACGAAGGCAGAGGATGGTAAGATCATCATCGGCGGAGCCCAGCCCTCGGCTATCAGCTCCGAGATCGAGAACTCCGAGAAGGAGTTTGGCCTCCCACAGCCGGTGGTCCGAAAGGCCGCAGCCAACGCCATCGTCAAGATGCTCGAAGCTGACCCGGCGATGGCCGAGAGGGATGACCTCGAAGACATCATGGCGAACGCCAAGCTCTCGATGTCCGAGCGTGCCACCGTCACCGACGTCCGGGACCGCCTCCGCAAGGAGAACGAGACCAAGGGCCAGATCGCCGAACGCGAGAGGGAAACCCAGCTCGTCACCGCAGCCGACAAGTTCGTCCGCTCTGGCGACCAGGAGGCACTAGCGGAAGTCCGTAAGGCCAACCCCGAGGTCTACCAGAAGCTCCTGTCTCTCGAAGCCAGCTCCCCGGCGAACCCGGACGACATGGCCGAGAGCAATCTGATGTTCATGGGCCGGTTGAACTACGATGACCCCGAGACCCCCGTGGTTACCATGAGGGCCTACTCGGACGGCCTCATTAACAAGACCACCTACGCCAAGATCATGCGCCAGTACGACACCGTCCAGGCCGCCAAGGATGTCCTCGACCTCCCAGGGGTGGACGCCTTCGTCAGCACGATGGAGGCGAGCCTCCCGGTCACCGTCCGCAAGCAGTTCAAGGAAGGTCTGGCGACAGCCGTCACCGATCTGAAGGAACAGAACGACGGGAAGCGTCCGCCTATCACCACGATCATGGAAGAGGCGCAGCGCATCCACACGCTCCTAGCGTCCGCCGGTCAGGCGGAGGCTCAGAAGCTCATGTCTAAATACGATTAAAGGTAATCTATGTCCAATTGGGAACCGCAGAAGGATGGGACGTTCCTCCCGTCCGCTGACCTTATGGCGCGTGTTCGTGCCAACCCGCAGCAATATCCTGATGCGGTCTCCGACTTCGCCAAGATCACTGGCAAGTCTGAACAGGAAGTCCAAGACATCATCGACAACCCGGGGTCCTCGGGGTTCTTCGGGACCCTCGGGGGCATCGGCGTGGACATCGGCCAGGGTGCCGTCAAGTCCGCAGCAGTAGCAGCCGAAAACCTCATCCCCGAGAGCATCTTGGGGGAGGGCACGGGCCAGGAGATGCGAGACTTCGCACAATCCATGGACCCGAAGTTCGAGAGTGAAAAGAGTGTAGGCGAAGTCATCGCCGAGGGTGCCGGTCAGGCGCTCCCGACCATCGCCGCGACCATCGGAACCGGTGGGTGGGGAGGCGTCCTCATCGGCGCTGGCGTTGCCACGCTGACCTTCGAAGACGAGGAGAACCTCGCCAACGTGATGGAAGAGGTTGCCCCCGGGATCACCCCGGACATCCTCGTGGTTCAGCCCGACGACGATGAGTTTACCTCCAAGTCCAAGGCCCTCGTGACCAACATCCTCACCGACGCCGCCTTCATGGGCACCTTCAGTATCGCCGGGAAGGCCATCAAGGCGCTCGCCCGTGGCGCTCCGGTCGAAGAGATCGAAGTCATAGCGAAGGAAGCGGACGAGCTGGTCGGCACGAGTTCCCTCCCGGTTTCCCAGGTGGAGACCCTCTCCAAGACAGCCGCCCGGAAGCGCCTCGCGCAACAGGCCGAGCTCCTGGAGGCAACCGGAAAGTCCGTTCTCCCCGACGCGCCAGACCCGACGCTCCGCAAGGCATTCCACGACAACGTCTTCAATTCCTTCAAGCGTCTCTCCGAGCGTTCGGGGGAAGTGAATGAAGGTCTGGACGCCTTCCGCACCGCTCGCAAGGCGGACCTGGTCTCCTATGCCGACAATGTCCTCCAGGCGATCACCCGAGGGGACCACGAGGCCGTCCTAGCGAACCTGAAGAAGGGCGTGGTCGCGAACAACTCCCTCGAAGCCGCCTACATCAACCCATTCCAGAACGCCGTCCTCAAGGAAACCATGAGGAGTCTCAGCGATAGCTTCGATGAAACCATCAAGTTGATCCGCGAGGACCCCTCGATCAAGACCAAGGCCGCCTGGAAGCAGACGATGGCGCAGTTCAGCGACACCGTGGGCGAGATCGGCGAGCTCTACCGGCTCTACGGCTCCTCTGCCTCCTACCAGCTCCTCGACCGCAAGGGTCTCCTGCCGAATGGCGGGTTCGAAGAGGTGCTCCAGGCGGAGAAGTGGGCCAAGGAGGCCTATAAGGACCTCGGGTTCGACCTCTTCTCGGACAAGATCGAGTTCGTCACAGCCAATGCGCTGAAGTGGGACGAGCTCGGCATCGATGTCACTCGGGTGCTCCCCGAGCTGGACGACATGTTCGCCAAGTTCGACGTCGAGCGTCAGGGCGTCCTCGCCAACCTACGCCAGAACGCCACCGCCAAGCTCACCCCTGAGCAACGCATGGCGGCCACGGCGTCGTTCGTCCGCATGGTCAAGGACATCCAGTCCGCAGCCCTCCTCGGGCAGCTCTCCACGACCGGCCTCGAAGTGGTCTCGAACACCCTGAACAACCTGCTCCTGCCTTTCATGGAGCACGGTCTCGCCAAGGGCAACTTTGCTCGCGCCGGGGCGGAATACGCCGGGTACGCCTCGGCCTTCAAGACCGCAGCGTCAATCGCCAAGAAGACCTTCGTCAAGGGTAAGGGCGTCCTGGACGACTTCGACCTCACCGAGGGGGCTCACTCCTCGATCCTCGACTACGAGGGCCTCGCCGGGAAACCCCTGAGGCTCCTGATGGTGCGGATGTTCAAGTTCGCCACGGACCTCTCTCTGGCCTCCTCGGAGTTCTGGAAGTCCACCCGGGCCTTCGGTCTCGCCTACGCGGACGGCCTGGAGCTCGCGCTCAAGTCAGGCAAGGGTAGGGTTCACGCGAAGCAGGTTGCTCGCGAGTTCGCCCAGCAGCAGTTCGATGACAGTGGCCGCCTGGTCAACGTCATGTACCGCAACGATGTCTCCAGGACCTCCTGGCAACAGGCATTCGATACCCGCTACGCCACCGGCAAGCTGGCCCAGTCCGTGGACAACATCCGCAACAGGGACGACTTCCCCGGCCTCATGGCCCGATCGGCCATCCCATTCTTCAGGACGCTGGTCAATATCGGCTCCGATGCGATGCAGTACATTGTCCCTCCGGGGATGCCAGCGGCTCTCCGGGCTATGTCCAAGACCAAGCAGGGCTCGTGGCTCCAGAAGGTCCCCAAGACCCTCAAGGCCCTCGATGATTTCACCGGGGTAAACGGCTCCGCCGCACAGGCCCGAGCCATCGGACGCCACCGGCTCGGCATGACCCTCACGGCCTCCGTCCTGGGTGCCGTGGCTCTCAATGACAACATCGAGATCACGGGTGCCTCGGGGACCAAGCGATGGGATGCGAAGAAGCGAGCATTCGAAGAGTACCCGCCGAACTCGATCGTCATCAACGGGGTCTCGACCGATCTCAACCGTCTCCTACCCTTCTCAGCCCCGCTTATGCTGGCTGGGATGCTCCGGGACATGGAGATTGAGAGTCAGCTCCAGATGAAGGACGGAAACTACAGCGCCGATAACTCGGTGTTCGATGACCTCCTGAATTACGCCCCGGCCCTGGTCTACACCAGCCTGACGCTGTTCCAGGACAGTGCCGCCGCCCAAGGCGTCTTCGATCTGGCGACCGCCGTGGACGAGGCGATGACCGAGGGTGACCCCGGCGCTCTCGTCCGGTACGCCCAGAGCTACGCCAAGCAGTACACGCCTGGTGCCTTGAAGATGGCCGCCAAGTCCACGAACCTCGAACAGTACGAAGGCTTTGACTTCTACTCCAGCTTCCTCGCCTCGGCGGGTCTGCCGGTAGGCTTCAAGCGCCTCGACTTCCTCGGGGAACCCATCGTCCACGGCATCGGTCGCGGTCTCGATCCTCTGAACATGAAGCAGCTCGACGTGTCCTCACCGGTACGGAAGGAGTTCGTCTTCCTGAACAAAGTCGAAGGACTGGCCCTGGTGCCGCCCAAGCCTGACGCTGTCTTTGATAAGCCGTTCTGGCGAGCAATGGGTATCGATGTCGGCGGAGCATTCTCCTCGGCCCAGATGCCCTCCCTGGTGACCCTCAAGACCACCTCGGGCAAGAACGGGTGGGATGCCTACCGCGAATACCTCTACGAGGGCCACACGTCGGAAGACGAGCTGGTGTCCACAGGTTCCCAAGGGGATCGGTACGACATCGGCAAGGTGCTCATCAAGAAGGGCGAGAGCTTCAAGGACGCAGTCAGCCGTCTCGTGGAGGAGCCCTCCTACCAGTCCCTCACGCCCGACGCTCGCGTCAAGGCATGGAACGCTGTCTTCGGCTACTTCAAGAAGCAGTCTAAGGACCAGCTCAAGGACGAGCTCGTGGTTAACCCCGAGGTCTTCGAGGGAAGCCGCTACGGCACCCCGATCCCAGTAGCATCCACTCTATCCGACACCTCCAAGGCCGCTGAGGCCCTCGGGGTCGGCATTCAGCAAACCGAGGGTTCACCCCTGGATGCTGCTTTTGCGATTAAAAAGTAACAACATTTCATGGCAACCAGCATTACGTACCCGGATCAGACCGGGGCGCAGAGTACCTACGCCATCCCGTTTGAGTATCTCGCCAGGAGCCACGTCAAGGTAACACTCGACGGGGTCCTCCTGGAGAGTGGCGTCACTTTCCTCTCTACGTTCATGCTCTCCATCTCCCCGGCTCCGGTCGGGGATTTGAAGGTCTACCGAAAGACCCCGAGGGACGAAACGATCAACGTCTACACGGACGGGTCGGTCCTCCTCTCGGACGAGCTGAACGCCTCGTTCATTCAATCCGTTTTTATCTCCCAAGAAGTAGGAGAGGTTGCAGACGACACGGCCTCCCGTGGGTGGGTAACCTCTAACTTTGGAGACGGTGGGACCATCCAAAAGGGAACCCTCGGTCAGCTCGCTAAGTACGACGACGAAGGTAACCTTGTACCCACCTCCGTGATCTTAGACCCTGCCACGGGTTCTGGGTTCATGGTTAGAACGGCGTACGATCCCTCTGAAATCGCCAAGGACGCTTATGACACGTCCAATCATAAGCAACTCGTCTTCGATAACATCGCCACCAAGAACATCCCGGCCCCCGTGACCGGTTTTTCTACCTTCGGGCGTAACGACCTGGGCGACGGCGGAGGTGCCCACTGGCACACGATTTCTACACCGTCCCCTGTGGAACCCTGGCACAAACAGAGTGCCGATGGGCGTTGGTGGCAGATTTCGAAACAGCGGCTCGATGTCCGCATGTTCGGAGCGAAGATTGATGGCGTTACCGACGACTCCGCTGCGATCAACGCTGGTCTGAGACTGAGTGCCCTTTACGGGGTCGAGCTGTTTCAACCTGCGGGGACTTCGATGCAGGGGTCAACCATCACGCTACCTAACGGGACCTCCTGGGTGGGCTTCAACTATCTTTCCGTGGTCAAGAAACTGGCGTCCTTCAACGGAGTCGCGGTCCAATCCGAAAACTTCGCGTCATTGACGGGAACTGGCGATGCGTTCGCGTCAGGGGTTCCTGAGAGAGTATGCATTAAGTACATCACGCTTGATGGAAACTATCAGAACACCGAGCGTACAGCGTATGTTCAGACAGGAGGCGAAGGTCTCCAAATCTATGCTCGAAAGATACAGCTCCACCTTCGAGTCTTTAATATGCAGGGCGTTGGGGTGTGGTTGGAGTGTTCTACGGGTAACGGCCCGACGCCTCTTCAGCCCGGATTTTCCCGTGAAGCTGAAATCATTCTGTACACGCACCAGACGCAATACGAAGGTCTGGTCTTCAAGGGACCTCCTGACGTCCGTCTCGATTGGGTTCTTACGGCGGATGCCGGTTCCCGGATAATTGCGGAAGAATCGAATGGGAAGATCAGCTCTCCCACATACGGGACTGTCAATGGAAACCAAACATACGGTGTGGTCATTGATGGTAAAGGTGCCGAAGTCGGCGAAATACATACCTTCGGCTGCTACGCTGGCGGGGGAATACACTGGCTTAATGGAGGCCGCATCAACGCCAACCTCCTCATGGCGGAAAGCTGCCTATTCGGGGGTATTAAAATCTCCGGGTCGGCCCTGGGAACTATCAGTAAGCTCGATGTTCACAGGACCGGTGGCTTTGGCGGAGATACCACGCCTGACTTCATCTATGAAGGCACAGGCAGCAACAACAGAGGCGTCGAAATTGGCGTACTGAGTTGCTACCGCCAGAATGCTGCGCACACGGGAGCTAGAAATGGTGTCCACGTTACCGGGGATTTCTTCCGCGTCGGCGTCCTCTGTGTAGACCTGGGCAGCACAGCAACAGCCGGTCACGGCCTCTACATCGACAACGACCAGGCCCAGTGGATCACCATTGGCAGCGGCGAAGTTGCTCGTTGTAAGGGGACCGCAGCGGATGGTCTACCATCAGCCGGTGTATACCGTAAGACAACCGGAAACGGATCGATGATTCGTATTGCGTGTGATGTTCGTGATTGCGATGTTGCCTTCCGGTCTGTAGGGACCCCGCGTGTCGAAAACATTGACATACAGTTCTTTCTGGGCGTAGGTCAGCTCCCCTTCGACGGGGACGCCAGGACCCAGGTTGCACAGCGATGGGATATTAGTGGTGTAGTTAACGGCGTACAGAAGTCCTCCAGGTTCGTTGGCTTGACAGCGGCTTTTGCTTCTAACAACATTACTGAACAGGCCCTTACCGTGGCGCACAACCTCATCTATGCGCCGCCATTCGGGAAGTACCACGCGACTGGCCTGGTGGACACCCCAACCGATATGTCCGATGGGGATGTTGGTTATTTCCATGTATCCGGCGCGGACGCAACAAACGTCACCGTCGTGTTCAAAATGGCTACGGCGAACAGTTCGGACACTGCCCCGCGTGTCAGCGTAACTGCGGAGATTTGATCCCGCTAGACGGCCTCCCCGAAAGGGGAGGTCCTTCTTCCTATTAAAAGTATCCATTCTATGGACCCCTCAATCCTTAACGAACTCCAGCGATCCCTCGGACGCATCGAGGGCAAGCAAGACGCCCTCCTGTTGAACCAGGACCGCCTCCGGGAGGACTACGACACGATCCGCAAGGACGTGGACGGTCTCCGCTTCCGGCTCAACACATACTCCGGGGCGCTGGCCGCAGTCGGAACGATTACGATGCTGTTCAAGGACCGCCTCACTCAAATTTTCCTCGGGTAACCCATGAGTGCCGCTTCCCAAGACCTGATGGCCCGGTTGCACGGCGTCGTTGCCGAGGAGCTGATGAACCGTATTAAGGATGGTACGGCAACCGCCGCAGACATCTCGAACGCCATCAAGTTCCTTAAGGACAACGGCATCGAAGCACGGGCCGACAAGAATGCCGCCGTGGCCTCTCTGGCCTCGCAGTTCCCGACGTTTCACGACGAAGAGGAACAGGCCCTCCGGGGCAAACACTGATGATCTCAGGGGGACCTTCGGGTTCCCCGGGGGTCCTTCTCCTCCCTGAGCACTCCCTTGTCCTACAAGAACGCCTTGAAGTCCTCCACCGCTGGTGTCGAGGCCGATCCTCTGCGATCCGATTTCCGCAAGTTTATGTGGCTGGTCTGGAAGTACATCAACCTCCCGGACCCGACCGCCACCCAGTACGACATCGCCCGGTTCCTCCAGACCGGTCCTAACAAGATTTGCATCGAGGCTTTCCGAGGAGTCGGGAAGTCGTTCATCACCTCGGCCTTCGTGCTCTGGGTTCTCTACTGCAATCCGCAGATGAAGATCATGGTTGTCTCCGCCTCGAAGAACCGAGCGGACAACTTCGTGACCTTCACGCTCCAGCTCATCAACCTGATCCCCGAGCTCCACCACCTGAAGCCCCGTCCTCAGCAGCGGTCCTCCCGCGTCGAGTTCGACGTTGGCCCAGCGGAGCCCGATCAGACCCCCTCGGTGTTCGCCAAGGGCATCGATAGCCAGCTCACCGGTGGTCGCGCAGACATCATCGTCTCCGACGACGTCGAGGTCTGGAACAACTCCCAGACGGTCGCTGCCCGTGACCAGTTGATCGAGAAGACCAAGGAATACTCCGCTATTCTGAAGCCTCTCGACCACGCCCGGATCATCTACCTCGGGACCCCTCAGACCGAGGACAGTATCTACAACAAGCTGCCCGAGACCTTCACGAAGCGGATCTGGCCCTCCCAGGTTCCCACGAGGGACGAGAGACCAGGCTACGGTGATGATCTCGCTCCGATGGTCGAGGTGATGTACGAGGCCGGGAAGTACGGTTACCCCGTGGACCCCGAGCGGTTCGACATGGACGAGCTCATCGATCGCAGGGCCGAGTATGGCGCTGCTGGCTACCAGCTCCAGTTCATGCTCAACACGAAGCTCTCCGACGAGGAGCGCTACCCGCTGAAGCTCAAGAACCTCGTGGTCACCCCGGTTCCCCCGGTGAAGGCCCCGTACGACATCCACTGGCTACCGAACCCCGACAGGCTCCTCAAGGACCTCCCGCTCTACGGGATGGCCGGGGACAAGTACTTCTCCGCCGCTGGACACTCAGCCCAGTTCGAGGACTACCAGCACCGCGTCATGTCTATCGACCCCTCGGGCCGAGGCAAGGACGAGACCGGCTACGCAGTCGGCTACATGCTCGCCTCGAACATCTGGGTCCCCAAGGCCGGTGGTCTCCAGGGCGGCTACGACACCGAGACCCTTGATGCCCTCGTGGCGATCGCTAAGGTTCACAAGGTGCAGACCATCGTCATAGAAAGCAACTTCGGCGACGGCATGTTCGGGAAGCTGCTAGAACCGGTCCTCCTGAGGGCTGGAGTGACAGCCGAGATAGTCGAGGTACGATCTACCTCCATGAAGGAGCATCGCATTCTGGACGTCCTGGAGCCTGTTATATCGCAGCACCGCCTCATCGTTGACCCGAGTGTCATCGAGGACGACCACAACTCGATCCAGCAGTACGAGGGTCTCATCCGCTCGCATAAGAGCCTCTTCCACCAGATGACCCACATCTGCCGGATGAAGGATGCCCTGCGCCACGATGACCGCCTGGACGCCCTAGCGATGCTCGTGGGCTACTTCACGGAGCTGATGAACCAGGATGCCCAGAAGACAGTAAACCGCGTCCACGCCGAAGCTATGGCCGCAGAAATAGCCAAGCTGCATCTCAGTCCCCTGAACAAGCACTTCGTTAACTCGAAGGTAACTTGGGGAGGCAAGAGTGGCCTCATCTAAGACAAGGAAAGGGGAGACAAAAGTGAAGACAAGTCTGTTGACTTCTTCTACTCTTCTGTGCTACCCTATCTAACTTAAAGATAACTTAGAGACATCCTAGGTTATCTTAGGTTTATTACTAGTTAGATAAGAGTAGTATAATATCTTAGGTTACCCCAGAGGTTCCCCCGGAGATAACTTAGAGTGAACCACGAGTTCCCTCCGGGTTCCTCCGACGGGCTTCCTACTACTCTCTCCCATACTTGGTTTGATGTATCGATTTACTTTCCCCCAGAGAGCCCTCAGGAGTCCCTCAGGGACCCTCTGGGCTACCACCGTAGCCGAGCACCCCCAGAACGCTCTCCACGGGCTCCTGTGGGCGATTACGGGGCACATGGAGGTGCACCCGAGGGTTACCCGGGGGAACCCCGCGACCTTTTTCTGAAAAATCTGCATCCCTGTATCATATATACCCACAACCTACAATCCCCCCGTGGCCCCCTGTAGAGCAACCTGGAGTGCCCTATACGGCACGACCAACCGGCACAGTCTCCACTAAGTGATTGATTTCATTAGGGTACACATTAGATGTAGTATCGGTTAGGTGCCGACGAGGCAGGGTAATCCCTAGGTTTCCCAGGGTTTCCAGCCTTCTATGTCTATACATATTCAAGCCTACGTGTCCCCTCCCACATTTTTTCCCTCTAGGGCAACCTGAGGGCACCCCGAGGGCAACCGATAGTCCACCGCTCCCATGTCATCCGGTTCCCTCCAGGGTCACCGAGGGGTCACCGAGGGGACTAACTATCTATCACGTTATGTTACACTCTGTAACAATTCACCTCGTAAAGCTGCTGGATAGCAGCGTACATCCAACCAAGCATATATAGCACACGCGCATAACGCACGGTTCCAATCCTATACCGATGGCCCCTCAGCGCAGCCGCTCAAACTTTCTTCGATAAGCCTGTTGACTTCGATAACGGAGATATGCTTATCTGTAGTCACGGTGATCGAAAGAGAAACCGGGCAGAGGTCCTCCGGGGTCTCTGAGTTCTTCGAAATCGATAGATGGTCTCTTTGAGTTACCTCAAGGTCTCCACCGGTTCACTGGGTCTCAACCGCTCAACCTGCTACGGCAAACAGAGTACTGAGAAGCTGGAAAACACGGCAGGACAACAAACCAAGAGAAAGCCTCAAAATAGGGATTGACTTCGATAACGAAGCGAATACAGTTAGACACAACAGAGCGGCGGCGGCAGAGCGCTAAAGCGGATCGGATGGAAACTCCGAGTGTTCTTTGAAAATCAAATAGGGAAGTGTGGACATGTCCAAAGCACGTAGTGCGGAGGGGCGGCCTGGTAAACCGCAACGGGAAACCGTGTGTCCACTACGATAACCCACGAAATGGCTCCCGCGTCCAAAGCGTCGGAGTAAGTGCAGTGCATACTAGCCACGGGTCTTAGGTCCATACTAAGTGTCCCGTGTTTCCATTACCTTCGATTGTCTTAGCCAACCGCAGCATTTGCGGTTCGTTAAAGCAATCCAACCGGGGAGCACCTCAAATGACCGTCACAATCAAAACCGATAACAAATGGAAAGACTTCAAGTACGCCAACGAGGTTCCGGCAAAGGTCCTCGCGTCACAGTTCGACCACCTGGAGGACGAAACTGATGGTTTCATCCTATACCGTGGCCGCTGGTATCACCTTTCGGACTTCATGCGCGTTCCTGAAGGGGCGGAGGACTTGAAGGGCTGGCATGGTTACGCCGGTGATAGTTTCTTTAGTGGCGTCCTCATCAAAGTGAGCCGCGACGGCGAGCAATATATGATTGCCACGCATTTGTCCTAATCTCTGCGATAACGGAGAGAGACACGCGATCATGTCCACCTTCATTCCCCTCGCAAGTATCACCGCGATTACCCTCGCGGTTCTCCTCTCGGTTGGCGCGTTGGTATTCTATGCCGATCGGTAAAGCACTCAAATCCCTGGAGATAACTCAGATGGACATCGATTTTAGCACGGCAACTGCCATCGGCATCATTAACCGATCAATCCTTATGCATCCGTCTCTTTTCAGGGATGCCGTGATGTCCCGCTATCAGGAGGACATTGGCTATGCGTCCAAGTCCGAAGGCCGCACCCGTCAAGCCGTTCTCGCAAGTGCCGACGCATCCCTTCGAGGATATAACATCGTGGCGGAGGGATACCAGATCGATGCAATCGACATGGCTTCCGGTATCATCCTGCTTAACATCGCGTGTAAGCTCCAATGCATCCCAGCGTATGTCAGGACGGCAGCAGCCCTCCGCACTTGGCCGGGCGACGACGTCTAATTCCCTGCGATAACGTAGAGATAACCTGTACCGATTGTCTTATCGGCCCCTCGGGTAACCCCTGAGGCGCCCATTAAGTTAATCCAACGGGAGCAACGATCATGCCGCTTCACCTTCTGTATGCCGAGGAAGAACTTGTCGCCAAATGGCAGCGCCATGCCGCCTACTTCTATGCGCAGTGGAAGGCGTGGGGCGACCGCGACCACCTCGCAGCGTATCGCCGGTATTCCCAGATGGCCCTGAAGGTCCTCACCGAGTGCTAGTGCGATTGTCTCTGATACACCTCGCGTGTCTCCTGGTGTTAACCATCGGGTTTCTCGCGGGTGAAACTGTGTTCTAATCTCTCCGATTGTGAAGGGAACCTATACCATGCCTATCACCGCTGACGACCTCGTCCGCCGCGAAGTGTTCTATTGCGTGTCCTCGCTTGTCTCGACGCTGGCGCAGGGTTCGGGAGCCATAATCGGCGACCGCGACCTATCGTCGCTCACCGAGCAAGCCTTCGAGCTCGCTTGCCCCGTTGATGATTACGAGCGCGCCGCCCGTCAGGAGGGCTGGAAAACCGCCGACATGACGCCGGGGATGCTCATCAACGAAACCACCTACGGGGAGAGCCAACCAGCAGAAGCGTTCTACGGCACCTGGGAGGAGCTTTGCGAGCGTTTCGACATCGAACCCTATCAGCGCGAAGTGTTCGAGCACTGGATTGTCTCCGATTGGCTCGCCGACAAGCTCGCCGAGCACGGGGAGAAGGTGGACAAGGACTTCGCCGGGTTAACCGTGTGGGCTCGCACGACAACCGGTCAGGGCATCGCTTCCGATAGCGTCATCGAAGCAATCGTCGCCGACATCAACAAATAACCGAGGAGAGGTGTGTCCGAATGCCTACGATAACGGAGACAACAGGTCTCACCACAGAAGCCCTCGAAGCTGTCATCGAGGAGCTCCGCGCCAACGATAGTCCCCTGGTGCCTGGGATAACCGTGAGTAACCAGCGGCGGATACCCGTTGTGGACTTCTATTTCCCAAGGCTGTGGGGGGGCCCACCCCGACCTCCTCGTTGTCGATGACATCGAGGTCCTCGGCCTCCGGGAGGTGTCCCAGATGATGTACGGGGTCTCAATCCAGCACATCTACGCGGATGTCATCCCCGACGAAATTCCAACCAACATCCCCGTTGATGCAACCAAGGGTCTCACCGCCGTGACCGAAGTAACCGCAAGTGCACCTATACCGTCCACCGTAGTTACCTCCGAGGGCCGGGTCCGTCCCGCGTTGCCCGAGGGCATCCGGTATTACGACGATACGAACGACCACATCACCATCACGGATGACGCGGGGTGCCCTGAGGGTGCCTTCTGTGATGAGAGCACGTCCACGTATGCCTATAAGTATCCCACAGACAGTAATGTGTATCGTGGGCCGTTGTATAACGGCATAACGGACCCCTCACTGTTTACAGGCGGCCAGCGCCTCCACATCCTGCGGCATCCGACACACGCCACGTATTTTAGGAGCGGGGATGACGACCACCCGATGTTGTTCTCCTCCAAGGATAACGGCATGAACCCGTGGCACGGACACTCGTGGTACTCCACCCATTGGCTGCGCTGGATTGAACACATGCCAGCCCCATCCAAGGATCACCCTGGGCTCCTGATGTACTTTCAGACCCCTACGAAACGCGCTCGCAACATTCGCACCCCCATCAAGCCCGGGAAATACCTCAAGAAATACTTCGGCGACATTCTCGGCGAAGAGGAAATCAACGACCTCGCGGTCAAGTGGTCCAACATGGCCAGCCCCGCGAAACTCTCGGTCACCCAGGATGCCGACGAGATCGAGAGGGTCTATAAGGGCAAGCACAACGGCTCGTGCATGCACTTCGCTCATGACAGCTACGATGGCAATCAGCACCCGGCTCGTGCATATGCTGGCCCGGACCTCGCCACGGCGTACATCGGGGCGCTGGACTGCGCGGACGCACGTTGCCTCGTGTGGCCCGAGAAGAAACTCTATTACCCGAAGTTCTACGGGGACTATCGCCGCATGGAAGATGCCCTCCAGGACGCCGGGTACACCCGTGGTCGCGAGGAGGACTTCATTGGCGCTCGCATCCAACGCCTCCCGTACAATAAGACCTTTGTGGTCCCCTACCTCGATGTCGGCGGCTGTGTCGAAGACAACGGGGAGTATCTGGTGATTTCCTATGACGGTATTAACTGCCGGGAAACCGAGGGCCTTGCCCATACCGGACGGACTTGCGCCTATGATGGGGAACGCTACCCCGCAGACGAGATGACCTACGTACAAGATTACGGATGGGTGGCGAACGAAAACCTACACTCGTGCGGGGAGTTCTTCGAGTGCTCTGTGGTGGGTGATTGGTTCTGCGAACGTGATCGTTGGGACAGTCCCGAGGATTACCCGGTGTCCAGCGCAGCAGTGGTATACCATTCCCGCCAGATATTCTACTGCGATGCTACCGAAATGTACTACCCATTGAACATCTTCAATCCGGTTCAGATGGCTAACGGGGAAACTTGGGAGCAGGACTACTTCAATGACCACGGGGTGACCTGTGATTTCTCCAGAGATAACTACCCGTCCTCTCAGGTCATCTACCTTGACAACGGCAAGGTGGTCGCCGACGACCTGATTGACCTGGATAACCCCGAGTATCTGGCTTTTGCTGGCCTGGATGTCTCCGTTATCGAAGAGGTAGAGGCGGCTTAACGTCGCCTCCCTCAAACCTATACCAAACTTAGAGGAGGCCGACGTGGCCAAACTGACCGCCGACGAAAAAACGATCCTCGACATGTTCCAATACATGCGCCCCTCGGGGACACCTATGGAACAAGTCTTCATCGATCGTTTCCTGACGCCCCTGGGGTTCACCCGCGATCCCTTCCGAAACCTCGTCCTGACCGTGGGCGACCGGCCTAACATCCTGTGGTCCTCGCACATGGACACCGTCCACCGGGAGGAGGGCATTCAAACCCTACACTATGACGGGGAGTTCCTGGGGATTGGCAAGAAGGCCAAATCCAGCACCTGCCTCGGCGCGGATGACACGGCTGGCATCTGGATCATGACCGAAATGGTCAAGGCGGGTGTCCCTGGGGTCTATGTGATCCACCACGGGGAGGAGATCGGTTGCAAGGGGTCTCGGGCACTCGCCAGGGGAAACCCCGAGTTCTTCGAGGGCATCGATGCGGCCATCGCGTTCGACCGGATGGGATACAACAGCGTCATCACTCATCAGATGGGAGCTCGAACCGCCTCGGATGCCTTCGCGGCCAGCTTCGCGGATGCCCTCGATGATGCCCTGGGGATAGACGCCGGGTTCAAGGCGGACGACGGCGGAGCCTACACCGATACAAACGAGTACGCGGACATCGTATCCGAGTGCACGAATATCTCGGTTGGCTATCACAGCCAGCATAGCCGCAACGAAACCCAGCACGTGCCCTTTCTGATCGCCATGCGCAACGCGATGGTGCGGATGGACCTCTCGGCCCTCGTCTTCGCCAGGGACCCCTCTGTGGTCGATTACGCGGGGTCCTACGGGTTCTACCGGGGCTACAAGTCCCTCTTCGATGACGACCCCTGGGATGACCCGAACAACTACGTCATCCCGGACAGGCGCTCGGACGATAGCATCGAGGAGGTCATCAAGGCGTACCCGGAGATCGTCGCGGCGATCCTCCACTCCTACGGGTTAACCCGGACGATGCTCCTCGATGAGATCGCCGAGGTCTACGGGGAGGAGGCGCTGATTGCAAACTGAAATGACGTGCAACCTATACCCTTCACAAGGAGATCATCGATCATGGTGCGCATTTATGAAGAGTTCTGGACCCGCCAGGAGGCGGCTGAATACCAGCGGTTTTATATTACTAATTACCCGCCGAGAACCCTCGGGACTGTCCTGACGATCATGCGTGATCGCATAGCAGGTATGTGGGTTGTAAGCGGCCATCGCTTTCCCACTCCTGGATGAGACCTCGCTATCGGAGAGAACTAGACCAGATGGACTAGTCCACTGACTTTTTTGGCTTGGACTCTTGAGAATGAGTCTAAAGTGTGGCTAATACATTTGCGTTAACCCTCTCTTCACGTTTGGAGGACACGGCGACGGTACAAAGTGGCGCTGCAAATACGCACGAGTCCGTCGTCCCTTGAGTGAGAATGCGGCACCTGAATTTGACGAGGAGGAGGCCGACAACTTGTTGAAAGAACTAATGGAAAATGAAAATTGAATTCTACAACAGCGAAGGCGAAAAAATTCGCGTCGAAATTCTCGACACGGATGATTACTGGGAGGCATGTGAGATCGGGCATACCTACCTAGAGGAACATCGGATAGAGGGAGCGGAGGACTTCCACCTACCCGAAGATTGAGTGTTCCTCTTGTGTTCCCAGTTGACGCTGTGAGAGGTGGGGTTTACAGAGTAGAGACCTTTTCACTACAGGAGAGAAAACATGGGGACCGAGAGAGACACGATTGGGCGGTTAATTAACGCCTTGCGACTGTTCAACAGGATGGACACAAAGATGCAGGTGTCTACCATCCTTACCTTCTTAGAAGTTGCAGCCGCAGACCTGGACAAGCGAGACCTTTCAATGAGGGAACTGGAAAAACGCATCGGGTTCACCTCGGGGGTCGCCTCCAGGAACGCCTACTACTGGGGCGAGGGTACAAAGGAAATGCGCGGAGGTCGGCAGTTGATCGACGTGCGGATGAGTCGGCAGGATCACCGACTGAGAGATTTGGTCCTGACTAACAAGGGGAGGGCTTTCCTCCACACTCTGATAGGAGAGGACAATGGCGCGGCAACGCGGGAAGAAGTACCAGGCTGACGTCGTAATCGACGGGGTTCGTAAGCGCCCCACCTTTGCGACGTTGGCAGAAGCCGAAGCCTATGAACGGGCTATCGCAAACGGGCTCCCCGCAGCCGGGGTGTCTACCTTCAAGAAGTTCCACGAGACCCACTTCGAGTTCATCTGGGGCGACAACAATGCCCCCGAGGCAACTCAGTTCAACCTGGGCTCCCTGGACCAGTTCATTCCAGCAGACAAGCCGATCGCCGAGATCACCGCCCCTTACATCATCGACCTCGTGTCGCGGATGAAGAAAACCGGGGTCTCCAACGCGACGATCAATCGCCGCCTATCGGCCTTGTCGAAGCTCCTCAAACACGCGGAGAAACTCGAACTCACCCGGAAGCCACCGATAGGTTTCCTGAGGGAGAACGAGGGGCGCGACCGCGTCCTATCCCGTGTCGAGGAGCAGAAGATGTTCCAGTTCTTCGACCACATGGGGATGACCCTCTCGGGGGCCATCGTGCGGTTCCTCCTGTACACCGGGTGTCGCCTCGGGGAGGTCTTCACGCTCGACCGGGACCGTGTTAGCGACGGGAGGGTGACCTTCCACTACACGGTCACGAAGACGAGCAAGACGCGCCTGGTGCCCCTGATAGGACCCGCGAAGGACGCCTGGACCCGCGTGTGCGGCCTGACGAACAACCCGTATCCCTTCGCGGAGATGCCGAGGGATACCTTCAGGGACCACTGGAACCGCTTCCGAGAGCACATGGATGCCCTGGACGATCCCCAGTTCGTCCCGCACATGCTGCGGCACACATGCGCCTCGCGGCTTGTCTCGAAGGGCGTCCCGTTGCCCCAGGTTATGCTGTGGATGGGACACCGGAATATTCAAACGACCATGCGGTATTCCCATCTGGCCCCGAAGGACCTCGATGGTGCCGCAAAGGCGCTCCTGGAGGATGCTTAAGATGCTGTCAGACAAAGAACTGGATCGGCTGGCCTATGCGGCTTGCCGAGCCTTAGACGTGCCTGTTGTCTCTACTCACATGGAGGCAGTGGGAGGCGCACTGCGCATGGAACTTGCTTCCCTTGCCGCCTCTCCCTCCCCGGTTGACAGCCGGGATGATCGCGACTTCCTGCACCGCCTTATCGAGAATGCGTTCTCTTGGGCGCTGCGAGACTGCAACTATCTCAATCCGAAATACATGGACCGTCTAATCGATCGCACCCATAACGGCATGAAGCCGGAACATGCAGCGACATGGAATGCGGCAGCTCCTGACCGAGAACTGCGCAGCGTTGGCAGCCGGGAGCTGATAGAGCGACTGGTGAAGGTATTAGAGCCCATCACCAAGCAGCTGGAAGACTGGTCTTGGTGTCATACATCCGAGACTACATACGATATAGAGATACTTATTCACGAAGCCTACGCCGCTCTTAGAGCAGCCAAGGAGCAGAAGCCCTCAGGGTGACACGCACCTGAACGCTGCCATAAGGTTGCCTGTCTCGTTGAGCTGGGCGACCTTTCCGTACTTCCGACAATGAGCGTCCGCATTGCTTTGCGCCGCTCCAATATTCAGGTTCCCCACCATCGTGTAGGTGATCCCGGCTGAGTTCCCGGTGCCCGACCCGGCGCACCCGGACAAGCCAATCAGTGCTGCTAGGGCGATCATCGCATAGCGCATTCTTGAAGTTTCCCCCTTGAGAAAACCTACGGCTAACGTGATCGCGCTACGATTGCAAGGCCGATAACCTATGGAGCTGTTGATGCAGCAAGCTGACCAGTGGGATACAGCCCTGCGAGGTCCGAAGATGTCGGACGCCTCGGGCAGGGTCATCTTCAAATATCAGATGCCGGTTCTCGAACGGTTCACCATGCGGCTCCCGAAGGACGCCGAGATCATCCGGATGGCGGACCAGGGCGGGATGTTCTGGCTCTGGGCCGTGGTGGACACGAGCCAGCCCGACGAGGACCGACACTTCCACGCATACAAGTGCGGCGGACAGATGCCCCCGGTCGCCGAGGACTACACCCTATACTACGTGGGCTTCTGCGCCGTGCATGTTCAGATGGAGCTCGGCCTGTACATCTTTGAGGAGATCAGACATGCGAACTGACGCAATCTACGGTGCCCCTCCGAAGGTCCTGGGGCAGTTCGACTTCGACACGAGCGAGATGATGTTCTGGCTCTACTGCCCGGTGAAGCTGCCGGGGCACTACCTCTCCACCTATCCCGACAGTCTCAAAAAGTTCGCTGTTCTGACGACGGAGGTCCGCCGAGACTTCATCGATACATACGGTCTCCAGCGTTGGTCGGACAGCTACGTCTACCTCTCGGCCAAGACGATGTTCGTCTCCCCGGGTAACCCCGGCAATCGCCTCGGGTGGCACTCGGACGGCTTCCTGACGGACGACGTGAACTACATCTGGGCGGACAAGAACCCGACGCTGTTCTTCCTGTCACCCACGGGTCTCCAGTTCACGGCGGACCACGACATCGCCCTCCAGGAGATGGCGACAGCGTGCTGTAAGTGCTTCCCAGCCATTGACGAGGAAGTCGTAACCTATCCCGAGAAGACCCTACTGCGCCTCGACCAGACCGTTCTTCACGCCGTGAACCCGGATGTCCAAGCGGGTGTCCGCACATTTCTGAAGGTGTCCATCTCGGACAGGCCGTATGTCTTGAAGGGCAACTCGATCAATCACGAGCTCCCGGATCACCCGAGGCCCACCGAGGATCGCCAGGTAGCCCGGAATTGCCCCAGGGGGATCGCAGCATGAAGGCTTGCAAGGACTGCTGTTTCTATGACCAGAGCTGGGGAGCCTCGTGTAACCGACCCGAGCTTCGAAGGTTTGATTTGGTTGACGGGGAGCTCCCTTCCTATCCCCATCAAAATCGAGAGGACGAGGACAAATGCGGCCCCGAGGCGAAACTCTTCGAGGCTCGGTCTCGACCAGGAAACTGGTGGCGATCCTTCTGTTCTCTGGCTTGACCCCCAGGCAACCCTGTGAGATACCGCGCACCATCGCGGGTGTGGCGGAATTGGCAGACGCACTTGGTTTAGGTCCAAGCGCCGCAAGGCGTGGGGGTTCAAGTCCCTCCATCCGCACCAAAATTCTTGTGCCAACGCTGTGCCAAACGGTGCCAGACACGGCACACGGTATCGCCGGGAACCCCTGGAAACCCTGAGTTTCTTGGAGTTCTCAATTGATTTAGGTTCTGGTGCCGCAAGGCGTGGGAGTTCAAGTCTCTCTACCCGCACCAGGACGATATAGCAGTCACGCGTCGTTTTCGGCGCTGAGGAAGGCCGGCAAGGCGCCATTTTGCTTGCAAAG
>Ga0228711_1000743_pt1 | contig 43212 bp, 25 predicted proteins | sample MedpolnodulmetaG_2_FD_177996 | JGI IMG/M metagenome (GOLD analysis project Ga0228711, IMG submission 177996) | Root nodule microbial communities from Medicago polymorpha collected in Santa Monica, California, United States - brown nodules | ecosystem: Host-associated > Plants > Roots > Nodule...
ATGTCACTTTTCATGAGTCTATTTTGCCTTACATTTCACCTCCTACTCAATCTTCATCAAACTGGCAATATTTCACTCCTTCCCACAATCAAACACATTTTGTTGATGAACCTGTTTCTCCTCCACTGCCTATAACTACTCCTCCTAACCCTCCACCTATTAGAACATCCTCTATAACTAAACATAAACCTGCTTACTTGCAAGATTTTATTTGTCCATCTTCTTCTAATAAACAAACTCATCATTTAACTAGTAAATATCCCATTTATGCTTATCATTCTTATGCCAATTTATCTAACTCTCATTCTTTCTTTTCTTTGTCTATTACCACTCACATTGAACCTAAAACCTACATTGAGGCCATTAAACATGATTGTTGGAAGCAAGATATGAAAGATGAAATTACTGCTCTTGAACAAACTGGTACTTGGCAAATAGTTGATCTCCCTCCAGCAGTCAAACCTATAGAGTGCATATGGATCTTCAAAATAAAACACAATGTTGTTGGATCCATAGAGAGATACAAAGCAAGATTAGTGGCCAAAGGATACAATTAGATTGAGGGTTTGGATTATTTTGACACATACTCTCCTGTAGCTAAACTCACCACAGTTAGATTCATCATTGCTTTAGCTTCTATTAACAACTGGCATTTACATCAGCTTGATGTAGATAATGCATTCTTGCATGGAGAGTTACAAGAAGATGTTTACATGACCATACCTCCTGGTGTCCCTCATGCTCATTCCAATTAAGTTTGCAAACTCACTAAGTCTTTGTATGGTCTCAAACAGGCTAGTATGAAGTGGTATGAGAAGTTGACCACTATTCTTCTATCCAATGGTTACAAACAAGCAGCTTCTGATGCTTCTTTATTCACCAAAAGCACTCATTCCTCTTTCAATGTATTACTGGTGTATGTTGATGATGTTATTTTGGCTGGCAACACTCTTTCTGAGTTCACTTTAATTAAAGGTGTTCTTCATAATGCCTTCAAAATCAAGGATATTGGCCAACTCAAATATTTTTTGGGACTTGAAGTTGCTCATTCTAAATCTGGCATCTCCTTATGTCAGAGAAAATACTGTCTTGACTTATTAGAAGATTCAGGCCTTCTTGGTTCTAAGCCATTGTCCACTCCCTCTCATCCTTCTATTAAGTTACACAATGACTCATCATCTTCATTTCCTGATATATCAGCATATAGAAGATTGATTGGAAGATTGTTATACCTTAATACAACTAGACCTGGCATCACATATATCACACAACAACTCAGTCAGTTCCTTAGTAACCCCACTCAAACTCATCACAATGCAGCTATGAGAGTTTTGAGATACCTTAAAGGTTGTCCTGGTAAAGGTTTATTCTTTCCAAGAAACTCATCACTTCAAATCAAAGGGTACACTGATGCTGACTGGGCTGGATGCAAAGACACTAGAAGATCCATATCTGGTCAATGTTTTTTTCTTGGTCACTCTTTTGTTTCATGGAGAACCAAGAAGCAACTTATTGTTTCCAGGTCTTCCTCTGAAACTGAATACAGGGCACTTGCTTCTGCATCCTGTGAACTGCAATGGCTCATATATCTTCTCAGAGACTTATAGGCCAAATGCATCAAGCCACCTGTTCTCTATTGTGATAACCAGAGTGCCATCTACATAGCTGTCAATCCAGTCTTCCATGAACGCACCAAACATCTTGAGATTGACTGTCACATAGTCAGGGAAAAATTGCAAGCTGGCTTGTTCAAACTACTGCCTATTTCTTCTAAAGATCAAGTGGCAGATTTTATCACCAAATCATTGCTTCCTCAACCTTTTAATCTCCTTCTCTCCAAGTTGGGGTTGCTAGATATATACCAACCTCCAACTTGTGGGGGGATATTAAACATAGAAGAAAATAAAAACAATAAAGTAGATAGCTTGCAGCCCAAGTAATTGTTAGAGGGCATTTTAATCTTTGTACTTTATCCTTCTTTAGTTAGTTGAGTTAGTTACATAGCTTATGCTTGAACTCTATATATAGTGATGTAACACTTTGATCAATCAATAAGAATTTTTCCCTCTTTTCTCTATTTGATAATAACTTTCAACTGATATAGGCCATATGTCACGATCCAACAAAATCAACCTCACTTGATTAGATTTAGAACTTAATAGAGATAATTCCTTACCAAGCTTTGAGTCATGAGAGAAGACTACATATTATTTCAATCTTCCAAATTTCGTAGGCAGCAATATCAAAGATGTGTCAATCTTCAAACACTCATGTAAGCCAAGGCTAAAGAATATGCTCCAAATGTCTTGAGTAATATGATCATTCAATTAAAAGGTCCTCTTCAGCAGGCTGGTTACCCCTGCTATGCAGAACTTCACAGGTAAATAAATCTCAGTGAAATTTCCATCAGAGGTTGAATTCCAGTATGGAATATCTATCCGGCTTAATATCTATCTGGCTTGGAGTTGGAGTATTTATGGTAGCTATCCGCTACGTTGTACATGGGGACGGGTTCCAATTTTTATATTCATATTGCGACTGAGCTAAATGATTTATACAATTAAAATTGCAGTGGCATTATAGTAGTAGCCCAAGTCAGACGTGACAGTTTGAATTTAATTGTCAACAGAAGGGAAAAAAGAAGTATATTACACATTGAACTTTTATTCATGAGGAAAGGAGGGCATAAAGTTAAAATTCTAATTATATTACAACTATAAAGTATGAAGTATAAAGACCGAAAACAACAACAAAATCCAAGCGAGAAATATGTTAAAAACAAGTTGATAAAAATAAATCAACTGATCCAAACCAAACTAAACAGAGTAAGACTGTTTAATTGCGTGGAAAAATACAACTTCTATTTATATTGACAAGGTGATAGTGAGTGGCTATACCATAGTATCCAACTAATTAAACATTCCTTTTTAATTAGAAGAACTAAACCACATCCCTGCCATTCACTATGTCTCACTGATCTGATAGGTCACCATGTTCTCTTTCCATTGCTTCTGGTCCAGATGTTTTTCATAGAATACGACTTCTTTGTTCGATGTAACAAACAAAGCAGAGGAACTCCTAGTACCACAAGGCCCCTAAGCACAAGCAAGTTTTTAGCTGGTGTTAAATACAAAACCAAGGCTAAGCTTATATATGCAAACAAGTGGAACGTGTTAGTTAGTTAGTTAATTACCGAGGGAAGTTGTGCGTCGACAAATATCGAACTCAAGGGAAATTCAAATCCTGGAGGACGAATCCCTGGTAGCAAGCACTCTTTATCATCTTTAACTGTGTTTGTCATTAGTTTCTCAACCATTTCTTTTATTGGAAATTCACCGTCACCATACTGATCAATAAGCTCTTTGAAATTATGGTGCAACCGTTCAGCCTTAATGAAAAAGGTATGGAGTAGTGTCAATTCAGGTGGTGTAAATTAATTTTCATACAAGAATCAATTATTAGTAACTGTGTGTGTACCTTTGGCCAATGAGTGTCCAATGATGCATTAGTCAAGACGTGAATTCCAGGGGTAACAGAAAGATGACCGTGATTTGGTCTATTGAAGACATAAACCATGGTGGAGGTGCAAATATCAGCTAATACAAGGTTGAATCCGTTATATAGATGAGCCTCTTTGAGCACTTCCTCTGCAAACTCCTGGGGACTCTTATTGCTCTGTTACCAGCAACATATAAGCCATTAATGAATGTAATGTTGCGTGATGTTAGGTACCAAATAAACACACGATTGAAATTGAAATAACGAAGATAAACATCCACACTTATGTCTTGAAAGTAGTGCTTCATTTACTACTTAGCCTCTAAAATATAAGTAAATAATAAGTTATGTTTTATAATTAGTCCAACATTTTGTCAAATTTGTCATGTTAGTTCTCAGTGCTTTGTAAATGTTAACAAAGAATCAGAGATTAACATGCCAAATTTCATTCTTTGACAAATTGTTAGGGACTATTTATAAAAGAGTAAATCGTCAGTTTTGCTCCCTAAATGTGTGAAGTGGTATTATTGTATTGATCATGTTGTTACAACCTAGTGGTTGGCTGTGAGGTTGTATTATGCGGGTGTCTGGGTTCGATCCCTTCCCACTCCCCGTGTGGCCACTAGGACACTCATCTATGGAGAAAAAATAAATATCACTATTAGTATTGTATTCTTATTGTGCTTCGCAGACTTACAAGCTTCTATTAGTATCATAGGATTAGTATGAGAGGGAATGATAGTTAAATTTGGAGATATGTTTGTTCAACAAATGTGAGAAACAGATTGAGTACATGATTTGACCTGAAGAAAACGAACTGGAAGGTCCCCTCTAGTTTTAGGAAGTAGCATGTCATGGAGTTCTCTGAAATTGGTGAGAAAAGCCACCCTACCATCTTTGGTGGAAGCCAACCAAGTACCACCACATAGCTCATCCCTACCGCCTAAGATTGTATCGCCATCCCACCATGCCAACGGTGATGTAGGCCTTTGTCATATTCAACATCAGAGACAAGAGTCAAACAGTATAAATAAACCATCTATTTGAAGGAAATAAGGGAAAGAAGTAAAAGTGATTACTACCGAGAATGATATTCGTCTCTGTTGAATAAGAGGAGGAGGGGGTATTTGGGATGAGCTTGCCAAATGAACACTGTTATACACATAGCTTGATTGATTGATTCCAGTCAGTGCCTCCTGATAAGTTGTTTCAGCGACCCATTATAGTTTGGAAAGGGCATGTAGCAGTGTAACCATGTTAAGGTTCTGAATAAACTGTTAATTTAGTAGATCTGGTATAAAAGTCTCTTTGATCAAAATCAAAATAGTATAAAATTCTCTCAACTTGCTTAATAAAGTATATAAAACTAATAGGGATTGATAACATGCGCCAACCTATTTTCTAAAAGGAGTACAAAACATTAGCAGTTATGACTAAGCCATTGTTCGAAGGATTCTGGTTTACAGATCCAATGAACCTTGATTCGAACTTGGTAGAAATGATTCCTTTCCAAACTTTGTGTAAGCAATACCGAAGATTGTACCAATGTCCATACCACTGGTCAATGTCATTTGCAGATATTTTTCAATCAGTCACTCATGTAAGCCAAGGCTAAAGAATAGTCAAGTGTCTTGATTAATATGATCATTCAATTAAAAGGTCCTCTTTGACAGGCAGGTTATCCTTGCCATGCACAACATCATAGGTAAAGTGAAATTTCCATCAGAGGTTGAATTCCACAAGGGGGAAATCTATCTTACCCAGAGTTGGAGGATTATGGCAACTATTCAGAACGTTGTACATGGTTGCAAAGGGCTCTCCTATTTCGTATTTTGCGATAACTAGGCAAAATGGTTGATTAAAATTGTAGAGTGGCATTAAAATAGTAACCTAAATTAGGTGAGACAATCTGAATTTAATTGTTAACAGAAGATAAAACAAGTGCAGTTATACGTTGAAATTTTATAGATAAGGAGTGCACCATGCTAAAATTTTACTTATATTACATTATAAATAGCAAGCCGGCCCCAAGATGAGCATGTGCTCATTCTGAAAACTAGTCCAGGATGCAGGTATCACTATATTGACATGACCACTTTATTCATATTGACAAGAGCTAGGGAGTGGCTAAACCAAAGTATCCAACTAATTAAACATTTTTCTTTTTGCAGTAGAATTAAACACGTCCATGCTAGTATGCTGCTATGTCTCATTGATCTGATAAGTCACCATGTTCTCTTTCCATTGCTTCTGATCCAGATGTTTCTCATAGAATGTGACTTCTTTTCTTGATGTAACAAACAAAGCAGAGGTGCTCCTAGTACCATATGGCCCCTAAGCACAAGCAAATTTTCAGCCAGTGTCAAATGTAAAATCCAGGTTACGCTTAAGCATGCAAAAAAGTGGAATGTGTTAATTAGTTACCACCGAAGGAAATTGAGTGTCGACAAATATCGAACTCAAGGGAAATTCAAATTCTGGAGGACGAATCCCCGGTAGCAAGCACTCTTCATCATCTTTAACCGTATTTGTCATTAGTTTCTCAACCATTTCTTTTATTGGAAATTCACCGTCACCATACTGATCAACAAGCTCTTTGAAATTACGACGCAACCGTTCAGCCTTAATGAAAAATGTACTTAGTAGTGTCAAAATTCAGGTGGTGTATATTAATTTGCATACAAGAATCAATTATTACTAACAGTGTGTATACCTTTGGCCAAGGAGCATCCAAAGATGAATTAGTCAAGACGTGAATTCCAGGGGTAACAGAAAGATAACCGTGATTTGGTCTATTGAAGACATAAACCATTGTGGAGGTGCAAATATCAACTAATACAAGGTTGAATCCGTTGTATAGATGAGCCTCTTTTAGCACTTCCTCCGCAAACTCCTCGGGACTCTTATTGCTCTGTTGCCAACAACATATAAACCATTAACGAATCCGACCAAAGATAGCAGAAGACTAAACTAATGACAAACAGATGGAGTGCATGAAATGACCTGAAGAAAACGAAGTGGAAGATCGCCTCTAGTGTTGGGATGTGGAATGTTCTGGAGTTCTCTAAAATTGGTGAGAAAAGCTAACCTACCATCTTTGGAAGAGGCCAACCACGTGCCACCGCAGAGTGTATCTCTACCGCCTAAGATTGTTTCGCCGTCCCACCATGCCAAAGGTTCTGTAGGCCTTTGTCATATTCAAAAGAGAGAGTAAAACAATTAATAAAGTGTTTGCGTGAAAAAGGAAAATATGTAAGTGATTAGTGATTAGTACCGAGAATGAAATTCGTCTCTGTTGAGTAAGAGGAGGAGAGGGTATTTTGGATGAGATTGCCACATGAACACCGTGATACACATAGCTGAGCTTGATTGTTTCACCGCCCCCACCGTCGTTTTTAGTTTCCAAAAGCCTTGTAATAGTGTAACATTGTTAAGGTTGTCGATAAACTACTATTAATATAAGTGTACAATCACTTTAATCTTCACTTGTTTATTATTGAGTTTTGTTATTTCGACCACTATTTGATTGACACAAAAAATATATTGACAAGTAAAAATATAATGTAAATATTAAAAAGTTATCACAAAAATTGTTAAAAAATAGTTATAGAAATATCATTTCTCTTAGATGAAGCGTCAATGTGAATAACCTGGTAAAAAAAATGGATCTCAATTAAGATAACAAGATGTGTATATTTTACCGAACAATAAAATGAGGGTTAGAATGAATGTTGAAAAAAGAATGTTTTCGACCCTCTTGATCAAAATCTATAAAATTCATCTAAGAGAGTTTTGACTACATAACTTGGAGAGCTAATCATGTATAATCCGAAGAACAAATGTAGCTATTATTAGCACAATAGATTTTTATTTTCAAATAAATAATCAACTCAATAGATTTTTTTTTTTTGGGGAAATCAACTCAATAGATTAATCTCTCTATTTGTGTGAAGGGGATACGAGATTTACACCTAAAAAATTTCTCTCAACTTGGTCACGAAAAATACATATAAAAGAATAATAGTTGTTTATTTACAAAATTCTACATATTTACAAAGTTATTTACTTACTTAAATAAAAAGGTTAAATATGTGTTTATTTTCTATAAATATACAAACTTTTTGTGTTTAGTCCTTCTAAAAAATTTCTTTGACTTTTAATCCCTCAAAAGATTTCTATTTTGATTTTTGGTCCCTCATTTAAAGTAAACTCATATGTAGAATTCATATTTTGAATAAAAATTAGCAGAAAAATTTATAATATTATAAGAATCTCTCAAAAAAATAAATAGAATTTTTTAACAAAACAGGGATTAAAAATGAATTTTTATATTTTTGGAGGTTAATTTTAATTCATGTTTTGTTAAAAAAAATATTTTTTTTGGAGAGATTTTTACAATATTCTACATATTTCTACACAATTTTATTAAAAAATACATGAGTTGACTTAAAAATAGAGACCAAATGTGGTGATTGAAAATTTTATTAGGGCTAAACATCGAACAAAATTTTTAGAGGGATTAAAACGAAAATTTGATATATTTATAGGGACCAAAACATATTTAATCCTAAATAAAAATAACACGTCTCAAAAATAAAAAGAAAAATAGTTATTTTGGCCCTTGAATGTTTAACGAATAACTTTATTAGTCCTTCAATGTATCAAAATTTCAAAATAATATGTGATTGTACATTATGTTAATCAAAATAGTCATTTATGTTTAAAAATTTCATTAATATTATTTCAATCTACTTATTTACTGACACAAGTATTTACTTACCGTCATATCAATCTATATATAAAAAGATCTAATATAGTATTAACGGACTATTTCAATTTCATAGACTATTTTGATTAATAAAGTACGTAATTAAAGATTATTTTAGAATTTCTATATTATTATAACTAATGTTTTCTTTTAGGGAAACTACTTGTTGTACTACCTCAATTTTGTCGGGATGAATTTTAAAAAATAAGTAAGATATGTAGCTAATTTATTTTGGTAATATTGGAGTTCCAATTAGATGTGATATTGACCAACTAAAATGACAAAAAAAAAGTTTCTCTCTTTGCAACCTTTTCTCAAAAACAGCTTTTAAACGTTATCCAATGGTAATATGGATGTATCCTTGAGGTTCACTCCATCCTTCACCTGACATGCATGAAAAACTGGAAAATAACATTCGAAATCAGATCCAAATGTTATCCAATGGTAACATGAATGTATCCTTGAAGCCTATAAATATTAGAATCTGAATTAGAGGAGAGATCTTTCTCTAAGTTACTAACAGAAAAATTAGAATCACACATAAACATTGCTTGGAGAAATTTAAGTTAGGAAAAGAAGGATCAGAAGAGTCTTCTACTGGTATTGTTTCCACCCTTTTTATCACTTCTCTTTTCAATTTATTTTGCTTTTGTTTAGGTTATATAATAGGAAAGAAGAACAGAATCATAAAGGCATAGGAGAGAAAGAAATAGGAAAAAAAATGTAGAAAATCAGTGTTTATCTTCCAATCAATCTATGTTTTCGTTTCATCATTGTTCTAAGTAAACCAAAAAAAAAAAAAAGTCCAGGAAACATCTTCGGTACTTCTGTCGGCGGATCTCTATTATCTTTCCGTTTCCTGTTGTCTCTTTTCACCTTTTTTTTTTCCAATGCATTTTCCTTTTTCTTCCTGGCTTTGTTTCTCTCTCTGCCGTTTAGGTTTCTAAAAGATTTAGTTTTTCTTCGAATCATTTTTATCATTTAATTGTTAAATAACATGACATTTACTCAATGGACCACAGTTTACATCATGCTAATCCATCGATTTGCTATTAAAACTTTTATATCTAACGGTACTTTTTTTTAACAACCTATATCTGACTGTACTTGATACAATTAAGATTTTTTTTATCCTATCTTATGATCTTTACAACACTTTAGTGAAATATTCAAGAAAAACATTATACACCAAAATTCTAAATAAAATTAATTGGATGTACATCTTTTTAAACTTTGAGTTTTTTTAGAATAATTTGAATCAATCTTAGATAAAAATTCTAAGAGAAAGGCTAGAACACACATTTTTCAACACACTCTCTTTGATTGGTTACAACTCACATGAGTCTCACCAAATCATATGAGTCCCATATAAATTTGGTGGGTCCCATTTGAATTTTAACCAATCAAAGAGAGTGTGTTGAAAAGTGTATGTTAGAATGTGTGTTGCTAGCCTTTCTCAAATTCTAATAAAAAAGATTAATTACATGTACATCTCTTTAATCTTTGAGTTTTTTAGAACACAAACTGTACAACTTGATCGTCTTAAAATCTCATTTTTAGAATTAATTTGATCAATAAACAATGAAATAAACTTACCATAATCAATTTTTCGCAATCAATATTTTTTTACTCGCATTTAGTACAACAAAAAACATTTTCTTAAGACAAACCAACACACAAACCTTTTCTACCCGAGAACTATGTAGCTTTGAATTCTTCATCGCACACGTAGGAGCAAGAAGATCAAACTCTTGTCGCTCAAAAGCCAAAACCTTTTCTTCAAAAGGTTATAATTTTGAATATCCAATTTGACCCTTCCCTAAATTTCCTTTTGCAAATAACCCTTGGGGATGGATCCAATTATAGGAAATTACTAAATAAGGAAACAAGTTAAACCAATGAAAATTTGTCAAAAAAAAAAAGTTAAACCAATGAAAAGTGTAAGTTCTAAGTATAGAAATTAAACCTGTATGATGATTAGCTTACTATGATCAATTCATTCCATATTGTTTTCCTTCTATGATTACTCATCTTCCTTAGTATTTCATATCACATTTGCAAACTGAAGTTCATCTCAGTTTTTTGTTTTTACCAACAAAATTTGATGGATGAGAGTATTAGTCCACGGTAAACTATATGTATGTTACTTGCATCAGTTTTATATCAACTTCTCAATGCTTGAGTTAGCTGTACCGATGTAACTTGGGTTTTCCAGCCAACATTCTCAGTTTATCATCAAGATTAACTTTCATGTACACGGTCTATCACTAATTTCACATTTATTTTCAGTGAGTAGCAGTCAAGTTGCTGTGGGAAATTGAGCCTCGTTACCATCACTTTCTGTTCCTTCGACAAATATGCAAACGGATGGAATTGAACCGCTTTCAGGAGAGCCATACTTTCATGTGGTCCTTTCGAAAACACATCTTAGTCCCCGCTTTCATATGGTAATTTCATACTTGATTTCACAAAAGGAAGAAATAGTATAGTATCACACGAGCAGAGCAATACTATCCTTTGCTTTGTTGATGCATTACTTTGTTCAACTAATTATTACATCTATGGTATGTTTTTTTTCTTCTCATTTGGATCATTTTCAGTGGCTTCTAAGAAGTTTGATCTTACATTAAGATGACAGGTTTGTGGCCACTGATTTTAGCACATTCCGTTTCAGGCTTTGAAACATATTGGATTGTTCATTGTTGTTTCAAAAAGGTCCATATGTCTGCATCATAGAAATCTTGAGCACATTTTAGTATACAAGACGTTTTCATGTTTGTGGAGGTTCATATCCCTTTGTAATTGTTGTGCATATATATATATATATTAAAGGAATAGTAACAATTAATTATAAACAGGATAAGATAATCAAAAAGTAACTAACTATTTCGTTGTCCTAATATCAAGGAAAACAGAAACATAATCTGTTATAGATGAAACTAAATTCTGTTATACTCTATTATGAAACTAAATTTTGTTATACTCTATTACGTATACCATGAGTAAGTGAAGGTTTTGGAAAGGTACATTGCAAAATCATTTAAATCTTGTATTGTTGGCATATAGGGGCCAAGCAGCAGCATATGTGAAGAACTTCCTTCTAAATCGGTTCCGACTATTCTCAAATATCGGGGTAAGAGTTGGAGCACGACTTATAATGGGCAGAACAAAACCAAACTGTTTAATAGTGTTAGCTGGGAAAAATTTGCTGAAGATAATTATTTGAAGCTTGGAGACGCTTGTGTTTTTGAGCTCATGAAAAACAGCGTAGAGAAAATCGTCTTCAAAGTTCAAATTCTTAGAGGTGAAGAAGAGCCAATTTTGGTATCCGAATTTCCTGGAACCGGTGAGAGGGATGCGCCATTTGTCATAGATTAGTAACCTAAATGTAAAATTTAATTTTCCTTTTTTTTTGAAACTAGCTGAAGCTAACCTTTCTTGGCTTGAAATCCACCTACCTTTGTGGGATTGTTCAAGGTTGCAAGATACTTTTGTTTTGTTTGTAGGTTAGAGCATAGACTTTGGTGCTAGGAATAGTCAAGTTATGCACTGGTACAATGCTCTACATTTTGCTAGTTAAATGCTTGTAAAATTTAACCAATCAGAGAAACATATTGATTTAGAATTAATTTGGTGGTTAACTCTGAATGCAATTTTCTTGATTTACTCAGGGTTATGTTAAGAATATATTATATTATTGAAGTGTTTGGACTATACTTGAATTTTGGGGAATGGAATGATGCCATGGTCCATTATTTTGGTTTGACTGAAAGGGATGGAATGGAACGAATTCTCGTTGACCCATTTTGTAGTACCCTGTTGGAATGGAACAGCATGGCTTTAACCAACATCATGGTTGCCCTTTTCTCAACAGTCTACCAAGGCCATCCACAACGGGTGATGCTTAGCTTCGTAAGCCTCGGTACCAGATAGGTATCTTCATCGAGGAGAAAAATGGAAGAGAGCTTATTGAGTAGAGGTCTTTCTTTCTCTACAAGTTCCACATCATTTTAATATTAAAAAATATTAAAATTTTAATAATATAAAGTATTGACAAATGATTTAGTAATTTTGTTTTTAAGTACTGATTTGAAGGGATAAAACATTTATTAAGTACTATCATTAAAAATTCATAAATAAACAATGTGTAAACGATCCACTTAAGAATCCAGAATTAGAATTCTCCATACGCTCTAAAGTTTCATTATTAGATCAATTAAGAGCACTTGTCTGTCCAAGAAGCATCTTTACAATCTGCACAAAAGAATTAAACTAACAATTGTATCTATTTACTCGTCCCCTTTTACACTAAGTTATATATAATTTCATGGGCAATATATGAAATTATAGCCACGTATCGAGAAAAATAAGAGTTTGAGAATCCAACACAAAAATAAACGTAAAACAACAATGGTGAGGCTTCAAGAATTTGAATACATCTTCACTTTTAACCCTTTTTTTCTCTTGAAGCTATTCAAGACAATCTATCATCTATTACTTGTTTAGAGTTTTTAAGTAACATTTTTTGGTTCCCAACAGAGGAGAGAAATGAAATTCATGAGACAACAGGCTTTGAGTAGCATAGCTAGTTCCATACTTCCATATCCTCCTTTCAAATTAAACACTTGCATTTTATTTCGATCACTGTCATACTTTCAAACATACGTGTTCGGGGCTGCAAGTATCATGGATGGATTTGTAATACACGCATAAACAAACAACTAATTAGTACAAAACTTTCAGTAAATAAACCTTAACTAGTTTAAGATCAAGTGGCGACAGCTTATTTGATGGTATCTCAATCTCCAAGTGATCGTGATATTAAGGAACGTTCAAGTTCAACAATGTACAGTGGCGACATTAGTGCAAGGAGTTTTCAGTGTGGACATCACAATAATTTCCTAAGCAACAACCCTTAGTCACTGTTACAAACACATTTAGACCAAGATTGGAGCTTAACCAAATGCTCAACTATCATGTAATTAAAAATATTAAACTCCAATTTCAAGTCTTCAGCATAATCACTGAGAACAACTTGATGAAAATCATAGACGTTCTGTTCTTCTAGGTGAAGCCAGGAATTTCTCCTGGCATTGGAGCTAACTCATTCTTGCTAAACTTGTCCTCGTCGTAAAATGTGGCACGCACTGTTCTACCCCCAAAGTATCGACCATCAAGGTCAACAAGCGCTTTAGTTGTTTCTTCAGATCTCTCAAACTGCACAAAGATTCTTACTGCTTCGTCGGTGGGAAAATTTGGCTCTGTTATCTCAAATATCAGAACTCGGGTTACTGTTCCATACTTGGCACATTCTGATCCTACCTCATCTTCCAGCTCATCATCTACCTCACCAGGCCCCACCTTCAAAACAAAGCAACAATAAGTCATGTTCAAATAAAATAAATTAAACATCATTTTAGGATGAACTAATACAATCACTGTTGAGATTTTAATGACAAAAGCTTAACAATAAGGGCTCAAAGCATGCAGAGTTGCAGAGCACATGTGTACTAAATCAAGTTCATCGGGAATTCTGGAAAACAACCTAAAGTTCCAGTATACAGGCACAGGCTTTTTATGATATATGATCTATCTCTGCTCAATACTAGACATGTAGTGGAAATCATAGCTATTGCATCAACTTCAGTTCAAAAACCAAGAAGTTGACTAGAAGAGAAAGAAAGATTAATGTATCATTGAACATTCCAATTTTCAGGATTAATGAGCTCTTTACAGAGGGCCGTGTCACAAGACTTCTGTTTTAGGTTTTTGTGCAGGAGAGGGGATGGAGGATTGTATTATTTCTTTCTTTCTTTCTTAGGAAAGACTGCTCATTCCCCCTCCTCTTTCTAAGAAAATTTCTTCTGTTGATCAAAATGTCAAACAAAGGCAACTTCAGATAAACAGTTAAATCTGATCTTTTGCTTTGGAAATTGTGATCAACCTCAGCATTAATAGTATGCAAATGAGGAAAAAAACCGTGCACACATCTATGTTCCACCCCAGTGCCTAAACAGTTTAGAACAGACATGAGGTATTAAGCGTTATCAGCAAATATTTATCAACCATTAATTACAATGCAGGCACAAAGTCAAAAGGAACTTATCATAAATTCCCTAAAGAATGAAAAAGAATTTCGGAACTACAAAAAAGGAACTGAAAAAATTTCAATTCCTTCAAAATATTATGAAAGGAAACTCAACTCCCAGGCCCGCTCTCAATGAAAATAAGCTCATTTGGCTTTGGTAGGTACAATATAGACTCCGTCAGCATCATGAAGTGATATAAATCAGTTTGAAAAGAGCGAGCACACCCAAGAAAGAAAATATACCATGGATATTCAACTCAAAGAACTGTAATTCTTAAAAGGCATTACCCAAACTTGACAGCACTCTGAACTAATCCTAATCCTAAATTTCATAGTAAGAAATAAAGCCACAATCTATCCAGGGACAGCATATCAAAAAACCCAATCTGCTAATGAATCCTAGCCTAGCTCCCGATTTACAACTACACCATATTAATAATTATAAACATCATCCTCTCATACTGTATTAACATCATACCATTCCAAGAACAGGACATTGAAAAACAGTTGCTCATCCACGGAGGGAGGAAAAGTGATCAACCAAGATACATCCAAGTCATATAATCAGAAAATTAACCATGCTACATACACCAGACCAATGGCATTGCTGATTATCCAATACTTGAAAAGACAATGAGAGAGAAAGAGAGAGGGGGAGAGAGAGAGAGAGAGAGAGAGAGATCTGTATCACTGCCAATTTCAACGACAATAAAAAGAATGGAACATGTACCATAGATGCATGCTTGTTTGTTATGAAAATGGTATTACTTGCAAGTACACCCTTCCTTCTAAACTAAACCATAAAATTATGTGTCTGTGTATGTGGTATAAAATTTTGACTTTTCTTTTGTGACTGATAAGGTATACATTTGTTTTCAATAGAAAAAAGGGATTAAAGAAAACGGAATTTAAGATACAAACACATCAAAAAAAAGATTAGAAACCCATTTTTGTTTTTTTGAGAGTGTCTGTGTATGTGGTATATAAATACGAATTTTTATAATTTCTGACCACGTCAATATTCGTGCTGTTTCCTAGAAGTGGCCAATTCTTTAAATTTATTGAGATGACATCCTCAATCATGTAACGAAACTTGTAAGGGAACGAAAAAAAATCAATATGCACCTTCTGAATCTCCTCTGAACAAGAGAAGAATGGACAGCAGAGGCAAAGGCCTCATTCTCAGGGGAGATGCATATGGATGGCTGACAGATGGAAAGGGTAGCTGACAATGAAATGTTACAGAGAAATTATGTAGGTTGGGCTTTGTACTTGTTTTTGTGGTGGGATTTATTTTCTCAGAAATCAGAATCCCTCATATGGGCAGAATTCAGAGCAGCACTAATTAGGAGGTTTCCCTCCTCCATGATGCAGAATCCCTGTGAATTACTCTTGGGCTTGAAACAAGTGATTCTTGTGGAGGAGTAAGAGAGTATGCTGGTCTCTTTGAGGTACAGACACAAACCACTAAAATTTTCTTGAAAGGACTAAAAGATGAGATTAGATTAGAGTAGAGTTGAAGTTACAACCAGCAAAGTATTTGGTAGAAATTACGGACTATGTCCAGATATTTGTGAGAAGAACAAGGTACCCAACAAAGCCTCTTGCAAATGTAATGAGTCGGGCCCTTTAAAAATTGGTTGGAGATTTATAGGATTAGGTTTCCACTAATGGGGTACCTGACAAAGGTAAGGAATGTATTGACAGCAACTGAGGAATTTCATACATCAGTTATCCCTCATCCAAGAGGAACATGAGTCTGGGAATAAAGAATTCACACTCATACCAGCTAGTTATTACGGAAAGAATCCAATGGAGATTTTCTGAGGCATAATTACAGAGGTCAAGAAGGGGTTACTTTGGTGATGAGAAATATTGTAAGCCTGTGTTTGCAAGAATGAAATTCCACGTGATATTGATGGAGGAATATCCGAGGGAAGGATAAGGTGAGAGATTGCTGCATGACAATGAATGAAGGAGTACTCTCCTGAAGTTAGCTTGAGGAGAAGGGAAAATTTCAGGGTGGAGTATTGTCGGGACACCCAGCGAGCTGGTTTGCTAGTCAGCATGGATAGAGTTGGTTAGAATTCCAACAGGATTGCAGGGATAAGCCACAAAGAGAAGGGAGAGAAGATTTGGAGTTTTATGTTTTGTTGGAGATTGGTTTTAGAAGGAAAGATTTCAGGGTCTCCAAATCCTGGAAGGAACAACTGACTGTACTCATTTTTTTCTCCAACCTTTTCTTTCAACGTTATCATGGACCAGTATTTATCACGGACATTTTCTTATATCCTTGACATTTGTTACTACAACTTTCTTTCAGATATTTTCATTCTTAATCATATCTTGTCTTCTATGTCTGTTCATCTATTCTCATATTTACAACAATTGTTTTCTACTCTTGTTCACACTTCATTTCCTAACATTTGTTCATAGAACATCACTGATCTTATAACAGTCAAGCTAATTTCTCCAGAAAGATATTCCACATGAGATTACTGAGTTCTTTTTGGAAAATCTGATATCGTAGACACTAAAAGCAAACAACAGCTTCCAAATTAAGTGTAGAAGCCAAGTTGAGCAATGGGAGCTGTGACTTAAACCCTGTGTGATTAAGAACGTTTATCAAAGATCAAGAGCTTAGTCTCTGCCACCAAAAACAGACTGACCAGCTAACATCCCTCAATTACATTCCCCCCCTCTTTGTATACTACTACCTCTACTATTGTGTTAGGGAAGGCTAACTAACACGTCCGGCCACAGCTTCTCTAACAGTTTCAAGTTTTAACAGACAATGTCTAACTAACAGAGGCCAGCCCACTTGGACCTCCTTTCTTCTAATCTAATATATAACATTAACAGATATTTAATATGTATATTCAGAAACACAGTGAAGGAATGGTCAATTATTCACTAACTAGTAACTGCTACTAAGACACAATTTCTAACTCATAAAACAGAACGGTTAGCAAAAAGAAATCCTAGTAAAAAGTGTGATGTGTTCATTTTAATAAGGCTAATGATATAAGCTGATTGTAGCTTATTAAGTTAGAAGAAAAATATATATAATCGATATCACTACATCCAGTGATCACCAAGTCAAAACATCAGAAGGCCACATCATATGCCAAATATTCATTAGCCTGTGCTATTTTCAAATTAAAACTAAACAGCACACAGAACAAAAATATATAGCATAACAAACAACAAAATCTGTACTATTCTTAAAAACACCCATCAAAACAATGCAGCTGAAATATAAAACATGATCATGTGATTCATAAAGTTCATGAAACCTCTCAGCGTCGTTAACAAGCACATAAACACCGAAACCAAACAAGCATTTAACATTAAAAATGTGCATACCATGTTTCTAAGTAGCAGTACTCTGGTAGGTACACCATTGATGTTAACACTCTTAACTTTCTTATCAGACTTACTGTCACTGGCATTAACGATAACCCCAGCCCGTCTATCAGTTTTCTTCGCCATCAACGGAGTTGTAATCCCTTGCTCCTGTTTCCCAAGCCCTTGCCCTTGTTTCCACCCCATCTTTGCCATCATCCTCTGAGCAGCAGTCATCTGCCCACCAGCACCAACTCCCAACCCAACCGTCTCCGACTTCCCAATACTAAATCCATCCACACTCCCGGGAGGCGATGGCGACCTCGGCACACCCCGTCCACCACCTCCTCCACTCATCCCCACACGCCTTCTCCACGCTTCCTCGCCAGAAATATTCAATCTGGAATCTCCCTGATCTCTCTCCCTATCTCTGTCTCTCTCCCTTTCTCTTTCTCTCTCCCTCTCCCTCTCTTTCTCCCTCTCCTCTTCCTCCTCCCTCCGTCTCTCCAGCTCCCTCATCATATCCGCTTCTCTAGCTTTCCTCTTCTTCTCCCTCCGATACTCTTCATAATCATTCGGCCTCGCCGGATCATACTCCTCCATCACCGTCGACTGTACTCCAACAAGAGCCGGTTGAGACGGTTGAACGACGATATCGTTAAGTGGTGAAGCAAGAATCGGCTGTGGTGCAGGAGAGAGAATAGTTTTGGTGGAATTGACGATTTTAGGTTTGTTTTGGGATCGAAGAAGGGTATGGGGAGGTGTGAGATGAGAAGAGGAGGGTTTACGGAGAGTAGCGGGGGCCATTTTGGTGCTGGATGACCAGACATTGGTGGTTGGTTTATCTTCTTCGGCGGAAGAAGGTGGAGGTAGGTCTCCGTATAACCCACCCAACATTTCGAAGCTCCGACGCAAACACAGAATCGTGCACGGTGTTTTGGATTAGGGATTTGATTTAATACGACGGAGTGAAACGCAGAGACACTATTTCCTACTGCTATCGCTACCTACTGATTTTCTCGACGGCTCGATTTCCCTTCTTCCTCGAGGAGAGGTTTATGATTCTTTATTTTTTCACACTACTAGCTTTATCATTTTAATATTCTTTTTTTTTTACACAGGATTCGAACTGCAGTCATGATGAAAAAATAATAACTATCTAGTAAAGTTAGAAGAAATATTCAAGGTAGGAGAAGGTAATTGAAAACTGTATGAGAACAAATTCATTGTCAAAGGAAGAATCTCAACATAGAGTTCAGAAAGAAATTGATGCTCTCAATACATCAAACTACAAGTACCAAAATTTCTCTCATCCTAGAGACAATGTTTTTAGGTGTAATGAATTTGGATAATGATTTTAAGTGTAATGAATTTCAAATATCCTTGTTAGAGGCTTTTCTCAACTTGTTCTTTGGACAATATTTGCCTTTAATATTTTTGAGTCAAGGATAAGAAGAAAAAAAAAATATAAATTTTAAGTTCGGGGGGCATTTTGCACATAAGTGCAAAACTTCAAGGGGGGTATTTGCATATAAGTCATGTATGTTGACTAACAAAAGAATTTGACGGAGGGGGTAGATTGATTAGCGTTGTGCAATTTCAGGGGGTAATTGAAGTTTTGTTAACGTCAGAGGGTAATTGACGAAACTTACAATTTTAGGGGTAATTGACTGTTTACTTAAAAAAAAAATTGTGATATGAAAAATTTGAATATCTTTAATTTTTATGAGCATGTTGTTATTCCTAAAAACAACTTATCATACTCTTTATTGTTACTAAATGGGTATTAACATGCGTGTCTCTTTGTTTTTATTGACAATAAACAATAAAATGGTAAAAAATAATTAAGTGAAGGGCAATATTGTAAGGAAAATCTTATATCAAAATACAATATTTTTTTATATAAAATCAATATACACCTTTTTACATTGTCCAATATTAGAAGAGAACACTTCTTTGCATTTTTTATTTAAAAACAATCTGGAAGAGAACATTTCTTTGCATTTTTTTATTAAAAAACAATTAAAATGCTAAGGATGAACACTTGTTCTCATAAATATCATTATATATTGTGTATTTGTAATTGTTAATTTTAAATCAAATCAAATAAAATAATATATTGATGTTGACTTGAGACCTTGGAATGTGTTTCTCTCAAAGTTTTGAGTTCGATTTTATCGGATGTCAATTTCAGTGAATTGGGTTGACTTTTTAAAAAAAGTAAATTAATCGTACATCTTGATTATTTTGGTCAAAAGAATTATACATCTTTATTACAAAAATTTGATATGCGATTGCTGATATTATAGTTGGATAGACCTTGAATTTTGAAAACAATGCTCATATTCACTACTTGTGCATCCCGTAATAAACTTGTGGGAAATCATCTAAAGACTAAAGTCCATCAACCACTTACAAACATAACTCCTACTTATGATCTTGCCGGTTGCACCAACCTATAATAATGGTTCAACATATCTCTAACTTATCAGACAAGCATAGGTGATATTCCTCAAATCCACGTCAATATTTTCAACAATCTAAAGCAATAAGCATACAAATAATGTACATAGAGATCAACTAAACCCTATTATTTGATGCCTCCAGATCTCGGTAAAATGTGCGTAGACAGCCATTAATGATACGAGGGGCTGCTCCATCACAGAACCGTTTAGCCAGATCCACCGCCTTCAAAACAAACATAGCACATGATTTAAGTTTTTGATTGCTTGTGAAATTGTGCTCATGTGAAAGTGTGTGAATGTATAAGCAATATGCAAGTATCATGACTCAGTCCCTTATTAGCTATAATTTTTGTGTTATTGGTAGTACACATTATTCAAAGTTCATTCCAATGGTAGAAAAAATTGACACTGTCATATGTTGAAAAGAATAGTTCCCCTAACACCCAAAAAAATAAAAATAAAAAGTCAATGATTACAGAAAATTAAGATGTACCTCGTTAATGACGATTTGGTGTCTGGTGTCTAGCATGGCTATTTCAGACATTGCCAAGTGAAGAATAGAAAGCTCTAAAATCTTCCCTGCCGGTTCTTCCTGGAATGCATCAACAAACAATATGCAAACTATGGCCATTAACAAACAAAGTCGTCTAATAATTAAAATTAAATAAGTGTGAGTGGAGGAGGGTGTGTGTATGCTAGGGATAAAACAGAAATAAATAGTTACAAGCAGTGGGGGAGCTTGGTTGATTATTTAGAAATGGCCAAATAATTAACAAATGTATATAAACATTTCACTATCAATACATGAAATTTGGTGTAGCAGTGGTTACTTTGTTGTTTTAACCTTGACATTTGTATAAACATTTTACTTTTGATGCCTTATGTATGCCTATCTAATAAGAAACAAAAAATTGGGGTGGCCATGGCCACCATGCACCATAACGATGCTCCGCCCTTGGTTACAAGCCAGACTCGAACTTTAGTTGGAATTCTCTATGACTTAGAAGTAGAGCAAACAAGTATCGTCAAAAGATTATTAAACCAGTAAAAATACAAAGCTATCTACTATATTATGTAGACTGTGATACCAATATACTAGACGACCGATAATACAATTTGAGAAACTATCAACCTAAAAATGGTAGTGTACTGTACTATGCAGTATGAAAGGGTTTCTAAATTCAATGTAAATAATACAAGTGCAACCGTAAAGGCATTTATCAGTAATGAGTAAATAAATTAACCAAGTCATCAAATGAAAGTGATCCCAGTCTTGGGTTTTGAAAAAATACAGTATCGACGATTTAGTGACTTGCACTCAGCCGGCTGAATTTAACTGCATTTAAGTGTAAATACATCTCATATTTATAATAACAGAATAAGAATGAAACTATTTGGTACGATCCAAATTTCCAATGTTCTATTAACTCATATCGTTTGTTAAAATTGTTATACCCAACAGTAACTGTTTAATGATCCCAATAAATCCAACAAAACACTCAATACCATTACTATTTCCAACATGATCAACACCAACTGATCAGTAATTAAGGTTTCTCATTTGTTAGTTGTTACTTAGGAGTTAGGAATTATATCCTATTTTGGATTATCTCATTCCAGTATAGAGTAGGGTTACCTTAATAAGGTGTTTCCCTGTTTGGTACTAAGAATAATAATGAGGTACTAAGGATGGGGTTATGTTAGGTACTAAGAATAATAATGAGGTACTAAGAATTCCTTTTCTTCAGAGAGCATATAAAACCAAAGTCAAAGTAGTAGTACCCTAGGATCACTGTTCTACGTCAGTAATGGGAGAAAAACCTTTTTGCCAACTAGTGGGAAGAGCCTTTTATTGTTCAAGATAATGTGGAAGGAAAAAGGCATAACAGGAAGTCATACCTCTCAGACCTTGTAAATTTAGGTTGAACAGTTTTAACATTATACATTTATTCTTCTTAGCCCAACTCTAGACAAATTATGTCTTTGTAAACTTGAACTTTGAAATTCTAATTATAGCATTGTTTCAAAGGATGATAAAGATAGCAGGGGTTAAATAATGGCCAATGTAGTCATTATAAAGCTTGGACAATCCTCGCCTCCTGACCTAACTCGGAATTTTGAGTAGGGTCTGGCCAAAATTCTATGAAATAAGATAAAGCATTTACTATATCTATTGCTTCATTTTTGTTAGGGATGCAGGGGGGGAAATAAATTGTGTGCAAAAGCTATTTCATTTCGTGTACCTGCCAATTTGGTGGGATAACTTTGTTAATAACAGGGACGTGACTGTCCCATCTATCCCTGACGGCAACCAATAGTTTCCTAGTGAACCTGCAGATATGGCACAGTGCTAGATTATTAGCTTCCATTGGAATAAGGAGTTGAGGGTTCAATTCCCCTCACTAACATTTCTAACATTTAATGATCAGCATTTGTCATTAAAAAAACAAAACCAAAAAACAAACTCATACGCACAAGAGCACTCAATCATGCAGTGTTTGATGACAAATGACAAGCTTTAGTTACAAGTATAAGTCTGATGCATGCATTATATGTAAAGGGTCTACATTTACCTCAAAATCAATCTGCTATATACCAGCTTTGGGGGAGCTGCAAGGACTTCTTCTTCTGGCATGCAACAGAATATAACAAGTCACAAAAGGAAATTATAAACTGTGAACATAATAAATATAGGAGAATGCTAACTAATGCCCAATGCCCTTGGGGCATTGGTTAAGCATCCAAAACAAGTAAGTTTTCAAGAAAAAGTTGTGTAATCATTACTTGATCAAAATTAACATCTTATTTTCCAAGATAAAATTTCTATTTGTAGATTCCTTAACCAATGCCCTGAGGGCACTGGTTAGCAAGACCCTAAATATATTATAACCAAGTCAAAACTTTTCCTGGGCAGACAAGTGACAACACAAAGACTTCTGTCATATGAAGTTATGTGACATAATAAGGAAGGCTGCACAAAAGCATACATAAGATATAATACCATAATCAATTAATCATACATTTTTAACCAGTAGCAGATGATTCCTGTATTAAAATCTGTATACATTAATCTGTCATAGATATACGGGCCATAAAATGAAAACAGAACAATTTTTAAGAGAGAAACATCGCAATGCTTGAGTGGCCATATGGATGTACCCCTCCTTAGCACTGCTACTTTAAGGCAAACTTACAACATCAAATTGCTAAATCTTCAAACTGCTGCAGTGAGAACCAATATAAAACTCACTAAAACATTTTGTTCAAAACTTCTCATGGCTACCAAGGTAAAAAGTTTGATGTTGCATTCCTATGCAAGGTTTCAAATGAAAGACCAGATCACATGGTGCAACTGTAATATTAGATCGCCATTCAAGGAGTTCAATTTATATGTACTGAATGTTTTTTTTTGGCACATCAGTTTAAAATGTTTTAATTGAATTAAAATTAAAATTAAAACATGCCTAAAAAAACCCTAATTGGCCAATCCCTCACGCAGTTCATCATCATCCTAGTTCTCACGTCCCAGCAAATGTCCCTAACTAGTGATTAATGAGACGTTACACATAACTATTAAGCGTGTGATAAATGGAAAAGAAAATCATATTGTGATTAGGGAAGCTTGTTGAAACATTATGCCATATAATGAATTTTTTAATAATCCAAGTTCTATATGTCGATTAGCTCGTGTTTATATGTTATCAGCGGATACACGACAGTTAACAATTACTACGGAGGGGTACATCCATATGTGTCATGTATAAACAAAAAAAAATTATTCTTGATTCAACTTAAATTTGGAAAATATCTTTTAAAAAATTCATGAAATTGTTATAAATAATTAACTTTATAATATTTGTCCGTGCTGCTGATAACTTATAATCATTGGTTGTGGGTAATGGGTAGTCGAGATGAGGGTGATTGTGTACAGCAGTAAGGAAGGCGATGAAAATCAACAAAGCAAAGAGGGAGGTGGTGAAAAACGACACAGTGAAGAGGGATGCCCTGTGGGAGGGCCAAAAATACAGTAGACCCAAGTAGTTATAAGGATTAATTTTGGGTTTTCCACTGTAATTAAAACATTTTAAGCTGGTGTGGCAAAGGGATAATATCGGATAGTGATTGGATAACAGTGTAAAACGGTTTACTCCAGGCTGCAATTGGCACACTTCAGACTGCATTAGCCGCAACACAGCCACAATTTTATACCACACTCCTAGTCCTAAGTATTATTCAGTCGGACATGCTACAACTTAAAAGCTAGAATTATCATGAATAGTCATAAATTTTTCTACTGAAGCTTACTTTCAAGCCTCAATCTATTAACAAGTGAAATACCATATATAAAGAAATGACTGACTTTCATTTCTAAAGACCAGTTAAATTCAAATTTGAGCAGCATATCAAATTAACCGATCATATATATTGGTCAAAATATCAAATGTACAGCTTTAAAACACAGTTAGTTTAGAAGCTATTGTTAATATATATTCATTACCGATTGCAGACTCGAGTTGAATGTTCCTTAGAAGTTCATTAGCTTCTTCATCAGTTTCAACTATAACAGGTGGCCCTCCGAAACTCATGTGATTATACTCCAACAATTTCTCCTTGTTAAATTCATAACCAACCTCTATCGCAAACAAACACATTCACTTCAATTCTCAACACAATACCAACAAACCATAGCCAATAACCACAACCAAAACCAAAATAGTTAACAATTACCTCTACGCTCGTTCAACCGTTTCTCAAATAACCGAACTGGGTCCAATCCCTCCAAACACGAAGCATAAATTATAGACCTGCAAAATCAAAAACCGTTAACGTTAATTCAAAATACTCAAATTCAGTATACAATTGTAATACTGTAATGTACTTACAGAGCAAGTTCTCTAGCGGCTCTAGGACTACAAAACCGGCCGGTTTTATCGAGTTTAGGCAAAGAAATTGAAGAGTTGTCAGTTATTTCTGAGACAGAAGTTTCGTCTTTGTCGAGTGCTAAAGTGGAACCACGGAGAGAGCATTTAAGAGATAACGGTGATGAAGTAACGGTGTTAATTTTTGGTTTGGGAAGGAATTTGGGGAAGTGAGAGTAACGGTGGTGGTTTAGAAGTGAAGAGGGGAAGCAAAAGCGGTGGTTGAGTTTGGAAGAAGAAGTTGAAGGTGAAGAGAGGGGAAGTAAGGCTCCCTCCATTGCTGTAGTGTGGAGTAGTAGATAGATAACGGTGATAATAATTGGATTGAAAATGCGTTTTATATTTTGAAAAATCCTTTATTATAAAAGCTAGACTTGTCAACCTAGCATTTTAACCCTAATTCATCCTCATTTTTCCTTCCTAAACGATTGCATTTAATGTTAATCAATTCGGTCAACCACTTCTTACATCTCAACCGCAGATCTCATAACCTTTCATGTATATTAATGATTGCATTTAATATTAATCAACTCAGTCAACCACTCCTTACATCTCAGCCGAGCCGCATATCTCATAACCTTTCATGTATATTAACGTTTGCATTTAATGTTAATCAACTCAGTCAACCACTCCTTACATCTCAACCGTAGATCTCTGATGACTGTCCGTCATATCACATTTTTAGAGTATTTTTAATTAAGTTTTTAGTCTATTATTATTATTTTAGTATTTAATTTAGAGTCATTATGAATAAATTGTCGTTTTTAATTTATTGAGTTAAGTAGTGTATTATTACTATTATTATTGGTCAGTTAGTGGCTAGTAAAGGGTAGGGGTGGACAAAAAAACCAAAAACTGAACTGAACTGCTGAACTGAACTAAACTGAACCAAAAAAAAACTGAACCATTACTAACAGTTCTGAAACTGAACCAGATCAGTTCGATTCGAAACAGTTCAGTTCAGTTCGAAACAGTTCAGTTCAGTTTGGTAACTAAAATTCAATTTTATTTGTTTTTTTCATATTTTTTTCAAAGGTATTAATAATAACAGTTCAGTTCGGTTCGGTTTGAAACAGTTCAGTTTAGTTCGAAATGCAAATAGTTCAGTTCAGTTATTTTAAATTTAGCAAACAGTTCAGTTCAGTTCGGTTTCAGTTTTCATCCCGAACTGAACCATGTCCACCCCTAGTAAAGAGAATAAAATAAAAGTATGGTTTTATGAATTAATGTGATTGGTCAAGTTGAAATTGTGGCCACGGTAGCAACATGGGGGGTGCTGGAATTGATAACTAAATTGGGCTTATTACCCAAGTTGTTTTGTTTGGTCCAAGAAGAAAAGAAAGAAAGATTAGGAAACGTGAAAGAAGGGTTTGGCATGAAAGAGACATATATATCTTTTAGAAGTAGATTCTTATCAAGATTTGTTGAGACATCATGAATCTTAGCATGGAATTTTCATCTTTCTTTCATCCTTTGCAAAGCAGCTATCATAGACATGTGTAGCTACATCTACCCTTGTGGGTTTTGAGGTATTCAAACAAGCTATTATGTAACTCTTGATATTTTAATATATGGTTTTAGCTTATTTATTCAATTGTTATTCTTGTGTTTAATGCTTTATTGAGATGCAAAATGATATTGACAAATGTTTTTGGATCTAATAAATAGAATAACAATCTATCTTAAGTTTTCATTCTAGACATAGATGTTAATATTTGATAATCACTTTTAATCTAACACTTAATACTTTTGGGTTGTTTAATAGGTTGGGAAATCGTCGATTAAACGATCCAATCGACTTTGTGATCGTTTAAATGTTTGGGAAATCGACATCTAAACGATCCCTTAGAAATAACAATATCATTTAGACACGAAAGATATTGTTGAGTGATTGTGATAATATCGTTTAAAAAAGCTAGAATCCGTTATTTGATCGAGAGATTGCAGCTGTTGCGCTTGGTTGATGTCTCTGACCCCAAGCGAAATGACCTTATCTCTTCTCAATTTATTTTAAGTTAAATAGTTTATATAGGTTTACACAAACACACATTTTAAATCCATACACTTAGAACAACATTGATTGTTGAATGGCTTGAATATCGCGTTAGTCCCTGTGGAGACGATATACAATACTTACTTTTGATTTATAGAAAAATACTACATCAATCTCATAACCTTTCATGTATATTAACGATTCATTTAACTAGTAGTGTATGTTAACGATTGCATTCTCACTATCACCAGCTACCATCATTTTCCCGTCAAGCAAGTTTAGATTTAACAATGGAAAGTGATGCACAAACTCTCTCAGCCTTGCACTGCGCTTGAAGGGTACAGACAACACAACAAAATCTAATAATGTTTCATCTTCTTTTTTGATCTCTTATGTTTTGTTTCATATATATTTTTAAACTTGCACTAATTTTTTAATATCTTTGATCTTTTTCAGCTCCATTAGATCCAAATTCTATAACTGATTTGGACAAGTTTGTTAACATATTGCGAGTTCAATATAGAACTCTTCAGCTTGAGTTCCGTGTAACAGATGTGAGTGCAAGATTATTGATACTGTGTTTTTATAGTTGCCACGTTTCAAGTTAAAAGTTCATTTGATTATTTTTCTCACTTACTAATTTCGGATATATATGTTTTCCAGGGTGCACTTATGTTGCCAAAAACCTTTGTCTTTGATTTTGGTACATCACCAGGTGATTACGCAACTTTTATCGACCCAAACAATAACCAGTTTGAGGTTATGGTTGAAAGGATATGTGGTAGTGTATTTTTAACTACTGGGTTCAATGCCATACGTGACTTTTATGATGTTCGTTTGGGTGGATCTTTTGGATTTATGGTATTTTGTTTTTGTATTACATTGCTTTTTTCGGATCATTTCTATCACATGATATACTTTTTTTTCCTTATTGTTGTAATTTTTATGCAGATGCTTATTTACAAGGGCCTGTGTGATTTAATTATCGGGAAAAAGATCACTTCATTAATGATTGATGATTGTGGAAACAAGTGGAATTACATCACTATATTTGAAACCAGACCACATAACCACATCAAGCTTGGTGGAGGATGGAAAAGAATGGTACAGGCGCGCAGACTTGGGAAATGTGTCATGGTTAAAGTTGGTTTTCCACATGCTGGCATGAACGACATCATCTACATTCAAGTCAAGCGCCCAACTGTTTCGAGAGTTTGATGTCTGCAGTGCAATTGATAGATTTCAGTTCTTAGGGGTTATGTTTTTAGATCCATTTTGACGTTTTTGAATTATATTTTCTTTTTAATGCAATTTATGTTATTATCTTCATGGGGCCAAAATAATGCACAATTTATGGATGTTTCTTTGTTTGGCTACTTCATAACATTTCATTGGAACAATTACTTCATATAGACAGCAAATCATAATTCATTGTGATATTTATGTAACTTAATGATATTTCATTGTAACTTAATGACATTTATGTAACTTAATGATATTTCATTGTGATTAAAAGAAAAGCTATTACTTATTATTGTTATTCGAATTTGAAATTGACTGTCATCTATATAATAAGTCAAATTTCAGATATTTATGGAACTTAATGATATTTTATTTTGATATTCATGTAACTATATATGTTAACATTATTGCGACTGATTCGATTAACTTCTACGTGGTATGACCTGTGCGGTAGCACGGGTCAAGAGTCTAGTTATTACAAGCAGAAAAATGAAAAATAAATTGTTACTTTTATTTTAGATACGGTATATAAGTACAAAAAAAAAAGCAATTATATATCGTGTGAAAGAAAAAAAGATGTAATTATTTGACCTACTGTAGTCTTATTGGGATTATAACGACCATTTGGGTGTATCATTACTAGTAAACAGCTGCTAGTAGATTATATTTCAGAACTCTCATGTCGAGTTCAACAGGAGGCAGGCAAATAGGGTTGCTCATGAGTTAGCTCAGACAGCCATGTATAATCCTAGCCCCCATATTATTGATGATGTACCTACATATATTTGGCATATTTTAGCTAATGAAATGCAATGAATTTCTTCCTTAAAAAAAGCGACTGAATACTTATTTTTGGGCATAATAGTGACGATTAATTGTATCATATCATCCAATTTATTAATGATAACCAGTGATACAACACATAGATATTTGTTTACACTTAAAAATAATAACATTGTTTGCTGAATTTGACAAACAAGCGATGTTAGAGCACTCGAGTGAGGGAGCGAATTCTTTCTCAAGACCAATGACTCAAAATATGGTTTGTCAAAGGTTTGAAAGTGAGTCACCAGCATAATGAGACTAAATAATGACACATTAGCCAGAACATATACTCTTGATGCCAATGTTTGATATGAGGACTGAGGGAAGAAACGCGGTATATGGTAAAGCTAGCACAAAAGGACTTTGTCAACGAGTAATACTATAGAGGGGAAGTTGAACCAAAATGTTGTGGCGTCACAATCCCACTACAAAGGGTATTATCACTCAATAAGGGTTACACACAAGGTGGCATTTAGCTTGCACCACCAAATAGATTGGTCCAACTTGGATCATTTTTTTCATGGTTAGATTAAATTATACCACCATATCTTGTTATGATCTATCCACACTAAATCAAACCTATCGACTCTACCTCTCTCTCTGCAACTCTGTCTCTGGAACCAAAAAGACTCGTCACTTTTCCTTTATTCTCTCTCCTTCGAGCTTCTTCACTCTTGCAACAATGGACCTTTTTTTTTCTCCTTCCAACAATGGTCTAAAAAATACAATTGATTTCTTTATGTTCCTTGTTCCTATTTAGCTTTGTGGTGTGACAAGTGCAACATGGATGAGATTTCATTCTTAGAAGGATTCTCCAATATTATTATTAGACTGTTTCATGCGGATTTTAAAAAATTATGGTGTCCAACCAAAAATATAAAATTGGTTTTCGAGTTGGGTTAGTAATCAAAGTTGCTGTATTTAAAATGTTACTGGTTTTTGTGTTTCAATTTTTAAGTGTTGGATCTAAAAGTTGTTCTACCAATTCTATTTACCTGTTTTTATAGATCTAGTTTGTCTAAGATGTGAAGATTGATGAAAAATGGACAACCATCAATTTAAGTTCAAAAAAGAATGTGTGTGTGCGTGTGTATATATATATATATATTATGATTTTGCTTTGCAATTGTAGCAAAAAGGAATATGAGCAATGGTGTATGTGAAATTGATTTTCACAGTGGAACCAAAAAGTGGTGTTTCCTGGAGGGAGAGGGAGGGAGGGAGGGAGGGAGAGAGAGAGACTAATCATGTGTGTGGACTATGATAAAATTTGTGTATCTTATTTGATCAATGATTCAAATAAACTGGTATAAGTTGGACCAATCTTTTTGGTGGTCCAAACTATACATTGCCTACCACAATAGTATGTAGGCCACGTTGTTTGCCTAATAGGCAACAATCAAACCATGAATAATCTACTTATCTATACATCTTTTAGTGTAACTCAAAATTCAAAACAACCGTACCTAACACTCTACAAAGTTCCTCCCTTATAGTTAATCACTTAAAGCAAAGAGAATCACAAATGAGAAAACTCAACCAACCTCGACTGAGTTGATCTTTTATCTACGACTACTTGGTCTAAATCTTTCTAGGAGCATGTTGACTCTCTATGTTCAGGTAGTCATGTATCACATTTCACAACAAAATATAAATACCATATTTTTCTCAACAATCAAACAATATTAAATTGACACTTGTTGAAAACGAGAAGAAATGTGTGTCCTTTTAATGTCAGTTTGATGAAACTCAAATGAAGGAGGAAGAAGAAGAAGGAAGAAGAAGAAGGTTGAGGTAAACATTTGAGTTTGAGACTAATACCAAAACGTAATTTCCAATACTCAACGAATAAAATGTAACATTCGGTAAGTTTTGAACGAAAGATAACTCTTCTATGTTTTTTTTCAACGTTTCTTAAGAAAAATAGTTATTGCAATTAATGTATCTATTTTGTGTGTTAATATTACCAAATTATCTTTTACTTGTATGTGTATTAAATTTGATTTTTCATATTTCAAGACAAGTCAGTAGTATTAATTAATGATATGTTTAAGAAAAATAATAATAAATGCATCTAGTATTTAAAAAGAGGTTTATATTTATGAACAAATTTTTAGTCAAATGAGTGATTTCTTTTTTCCCGATGGTAGCTTAAGTTCGAACCCTAGACCTTGCATATATACATTGTCCATACCAACTGACTGAGTTAAGCTCACGAAGACAATCTTTTTTGGTGGTGGTCGGGACTCGAACCCCGAACCTTATATATTATGCATTATCCATACCAACTGACTGAGTTAAACTCACTTGAGTTTTTAAATACAAAGATGGAGAGAGTAATATTAAACCGTCTTCTATGAATAAATAAAAAATGTTAAATTAAGATGTATATTTGTTAAAAAAACAAATGATTAATTGCAGTTTTAGCCCCCTAACTTTTTCAAAGTTGCGATTCTGGCCCCCTAAGGAAAAAAACTACAAAACAGCTCCCTAAGTTTTGCAACTGTAGCAGTTTTGACCCTCAATGCAAAAAAAAAGATAAAAAAAATAACACGTGACACCTCACTTAGGGTCCACGCCAGCGTAGACCGAGTCAATATCAGTATTGGGAGCCAAAACTGCTACAGTTGCAAAACTTAGGGGACTGTTTTGTAGTTTTTTTTAGGGGGTCAAAATTGCAACTTTAGGAAAATTAGGAGGTTAAAACTGCAATTAAGCCAAAAACAAATGCATACAGTAATTTAAAAGACGTTTATATATTTTTAAACAAATCCTTATAATTAACAACTAAGGTCCCGTTTGGTTTGAGCTTATGAAAAATAACTTATGTAAATAAATAAGCTTTTATTTTAATTTATAAGTTCTCACTAGCGAAAATCGTATCTTCATAAGCTGTTTTTTCATAAATAACCTCAAAAATTTATAAATAATACATAAAAACTTATTTATTTGCATAAGCTGTTATATATAAACGGCCATAAGTAACATTAGGAATTTCATTTTGAGAAATTTAACTTCAAATTTTGATAGACATAAAAAGTCTGACAATTATTTAAAATAAAAAAAAAATCTGACAACACTGGTACGAATTTGGTGATGATCTTGAATGTCGATGATTCTGAAATCTATCTAATTTCACGACGAGTCAGTTGCAGTCGCTGCTCGATGCGCTAGTGTCCATAACGGGACGGTTCTGTCGCTATCTACACCCGCCCCCCCTTTTTTCAATTTCTAAACACATTCGATCTAACAATCAACAACATGAAACTGCAGCTTCGAATCTTCCTCATTTCTCTCCTCCTCGCTTATCTCGTCCCATTCTCTTCTTCTTCGAAGCCCAAAGACCCATTTCTCGGAATCGCTCCCCAAGGTTCATCTCACTGTTAGGATTTTTTTACACATTTTTATCTAAATTATTGTTATAGAAATGACGACGACGGTTACTGGTTATTTTCGCAGATGAAAAATACTACAAATCTTCCGATGTAATAAGATGTAAAGATGGATCCGCTAATTTCAACAAAGATCAGCTCAATGACGATTTCTGTGATTGCCCCGACGGCACAGATGAACCTGGTTTCATATCTCTCTCTTTGATAATCTTTGATTTATTTTATTTGTTTCGTGTTGAATTATTGTTGATTCATGTGGCTTTGTTATCGCAGGTACATCGGCGTGTCCGCGTGGAAAATTTTATTGTCGTAATGCTGGGCATTCCCCTCTGTATCTGTTTTCGTCTCGAGTCAATGATGGCATTTGCGGTGAGCTTAATGTGTTTTTGTCAATTGCACGTATAGTTAGACTTTAGCGCTTTAGACAGGGTTTTACATAGCGATAATGGTTACGACACCGTCATATAACACAGCACAGATTGTCGTTACGGACCTTTATTTAAAAACCTGACTTTAGCCACGAACCTAAAACTAGGGACAGGGGAAAATACGTTGTAAGAAGAAGATAAAATCCGTATTGGATAGGTATAGACATGCATAGGCGAGATCCTATACATATAGATTTAGAAGTACATGTTTGAGCACTGAATATGCTTTTATTGGTTACTTTTTGACATTAATTTTGGTGTAGAAAGTGAACATTTTTGGATCCGGTGTGCTTTATTTTTTGCAAACGCAAATTAAGGATCTGGTCCACAATTGATGTGAACTTACATTTTACTTTGTTATTTTCTCTGGGAATATTAGAGTCTTCTATAATGTAGATACCTAGATATATGGCATAGAGATTGTTTCTACATTGCAAAAGTTATTTGGATATTGGATTATTTCAATCCAAGATTGTTTTAGCAGTATGTATAGAATTTCCATATATTTTGAGTCATGTTGCAGTGCAACAAGACGAGTATGGCAAGCACCTTATGTTGTTATCAGTCACTTACACTGTTCATTTGCTTAACAGCTCTTAAAGCGTTATTATTTCACCATGATCTAAAAGTATTGTGAGCGTCATAGTTAAAAACCATTGATACCCAATTAACTGCTATCCTGTAGTTTGTGCAGTTTCTAGACTTTTTTTGTTTCATTAGTTACGAAGTTATTTGATCCATGTAGCCGATCCCACTTAGTGGGATAAGGCTTGGTTGTTGTTGCTGTTGTATTAGTTACGAAGTTATTTACTTCACTTTCCTGCCGTCATGTCTAGATTGCTGTGATGGAAGTGATGAATACGATGGTAAAGCAAAGTGCCCAAATACATGCTGGGAGGCTGGGAAAGCTGCGCGAGAGAAGCTAAGAAAAAAGATTGCCACATATCAAGAGGGTGTCAAAGTGAGAAAGCAAGCAATTGAACACGCATATTTAGCTCTGGAGAAGGATGAGGCAGAGCTTTCAAAATTGAAAAAAGAAGAAAGTATACTTAAAGGGGTTGTGAAACAGTTAAAGGGTACCATTTTTTTGTTCCACCCTTTTCTCGTAATGATGTACTTAAGGATGTATAAACTACCTTAATTTTGTCTTAAAGGATATATATAGTCATAAAAACAATTATCAATAGATCATCTATACAAAAACAAAATTGACAGTCACTGTATAAAATGCACTCGTTACTAATTTAAAATCGCCATATGCTATAATAGATTTAATTTTGCATTGGTAGGATCAAGTGAATGTATAAGGAAATCTGATCAGGAAAACAGGGATACAGTGATTGTTGTGTTTGGTTTGAAGTGATAGATTAGGTGTCTTTTTTGGTTTAGCAAGAAACCTTAAAATGTTTGGGAGGGTATAAAGTGTTTGAGATATTCTGAACCAACTGTTTAATTACACATATGCCCAGTGCCCACACCCATCTATTTTCAATTGATGAACCACACATGACAAAGTAGTGCCACTATTACCTGTCTGTTTAACAAGAGGGAGGCATTTTTCAAGCTCTATAGTTCTGAACAGGACAGCACTTTCCTTGTTTTGAAAGGCAAGATCACATAACATATTTGATCGTGAAATTACAGATTTCACGCTATGTCATAAAGGATGTGAACTTTTGGTTTGGGTAATAAAAAAATATTTTTTTTGAAGATTTGTCATGTGATAGCAATTTTCTATGCTATCAACGGAATTCTTTCTTTTACAAACTCTCTCTCTCTCTCTCTCCATTGCAGATCATAAAGAACAAATAGACAAGGCTGAGGAGAAGGAGCGTTTACAGAAGGAGAAAGAAGAGAAACAGAAGAAGGAGGCTGAGGAAAAGGCTAATGAAAAACAAGTTAAAACCAATGAAGAAGATACAGTAATTAAAAATGAAGCTGAAAAGCATTCAGACATTGAAGACAATTCCGGGCCAAGTATTCATGAGAAAATTGAAGTTCAAGAGGGCTCTCCGGTTGATCAGGTTCGATTGTATGAGCCATTTAAATTGCGCAACTTGACTGTATAATCAGAACAAGCCTTATTGAAGTGTTTTATTCTAACGTTTAAACGCATTAACAATCTCGAATCTGGCATTCAGCTAATATGAAGTGGCTCTGTATATTTATGATTTTCCTGATCTTTTATCTTCCTCCTAGGAGTTAGGAGGTTTACTATGTTAAAGCCTTACCTATTTAAACATGCAAGTATGTTATTAGATACAATTTTGTTGCTATTTTTTTGTTTTCTTGTACTTGCAAATGTAGATAGAAAATTAAATGTTTTCCACCCATCCATCTGTGCCACTGGAGCAGATTACTTCTCTTCTTCAATCTGTTTCTTAGCTTGTATGTGTGTGTGATTGTGTTTCACTACTCCATCATGTGGTCAGTGGTTTAATTCGTCTATTTAACATTGAAAACTTTCTTATAGGATGAAGCTGGGGAAAAGCTAGCTGACACACTTGAAAATTTTGATGAAGCCACTGATACCTCTGTAAGTGAAGGATCCTTGTTTGATAAAGTGGAAGAGGTGAATAAAATTTGTGGATTGTATTCTCTTCTGAATTATTGTTGTTGAGGTGGCATTTCCTGCCATGCGTGTTCGTTAGATATAAAACTTCCTCAATATTTTTACTTGATTTTTCCTGAATGTAGAATGCAAAAGAAGCTGAGAGAGAACCCACTGTTGAATCTGAAACTGATTTGACAAATGGAAAGACAGAGTCTTCTGATGAAGCCATCAATACGGTATCTGCATTTACTTTTATTCTTGTCTTATAGCTACTTGTTCAATTGATTTACACTGCTTGATTCACTTAATCGACAATTATTAGGTCATAATGAGGTACCGGTAGGCTCTTCTATTTTTGTCAGTTGTTGTCTCATAACTTCCCCAAGAAAAGTCAGTTTTATGACAATATACAACACCCAGTCATATCATAAAAACTAGATGAAGTCAGACACCAGTGAATGGTCTCATAACGAAATCATTTCATCGCCAAAACAATTGCACTTGATTATTTATCGAGTATTTTTCTTAGCCAATAATTATGTTATCAGGATACGACATAAGTGATTGCAGAATATTTCTTGTGGAAAACTGTTTCACTGCCTTTGATTTCTCAGGTTTGAATGAAAGGAAACACTGGGGTTGTTCTTTCAGATTTAAACAAAATGAAAAGGAATGGTTGACATTTGAAACAATACCTCCTTTGTGGTGCTTCTAATCCTCTGATATGACAAAGTTAGATTTTAATATTAACATGTTTTCTCTTTTAAAAAGTTTAATGTTACTTTGCTGAACTTATTTTGTTATGTAACATTGCAATTAATGGCTTTAAGCCCTTTTTAACTGGGTTTTCGCCCTGACTGTTTTAAATATCTGTGTTCTGCAATTGATTTTGGCCAAACTGCATTTTTTGAAGGCAGGTCATTATCTTATTTTGTATTTTTTTAAGGCATTGATCTGCTTTTAATTTCTCCTGGCTTTGTCTTTGTGTGTATTTAGCTACAACGGATGCACGATACGACGGCAAAAACTAATCCTTATCCTGTTATATACATTACACCTACAACAAAGATATCACCAAAATCGAAAAACTTGTTAGCAGAAAAAACATATCATGGAATTATCTGTCTTCCTTCACGGAAAATTACCATTGTGAGTGTGTTAGGAACCATGAAATTGAACTCAAAACAAATAGCTATTTTATTGAATGATTAAGAAAGAACAAAAGATAGAGAGTTAACAGGAGAGAAATTACCCTCCTAGGATTTCCCCTTCTACAATAGACACATTACTCCATTCACAAAAGTTTACAAATCTGAATGAATCCCCTCCTCTGTTCATGTATTCTCCTATTTATACATGAAACTTTTTTAACTAATCAATTAACCAACCAATTAACTTCTCTAACTAACTACTCATTATCCTACTTTGTTACTAACTGCTCCTTGTCCCATATCATAACAAACTCCTCATTATCCTATCAGTGTTTGTGTATAAATTTTAAAACATTGCTAAGCAAAATAACCTTATTTTTTATTTATTAAACTCCAATTTAAAATAAATAAACAACAATCACGAATAAAGGTCATACGGCCCTATTAATTTGCTTCCGGCCAACCGAGCTAAAACAAAAACAAATAAATATAGCACTCAAACACAACAAGAGAGTTGGTCGGTCTGCATACATTACCCACACACCGCAGCCAAGCATTTAAATACGGGCTACTCGCAGGTTACGTCACTCAAAGAATACCATTAAAAAAGTTGTAGTGCTCAAAGATGCATAGTCAAGGTTTCAGACTCACTGAGCTTTTACTTGCAGCACCACACAAGTCCACTGCACCAAGGTTTCAGGTAGCAGGGCAATGTTGCATGACCACTCGCAGGTCTCACACCAACAAAATAGGGCAATAGTCTCAGGTCTATCAGGTTTCAGATTAGGGATTTTGATTGATAATGTGCCAGGGCTAGGTTTTTGAATTGATTACCTGCTCCACCAACTAGAAAATGGGGACCAAACAAATGTTGGAGTATCTCTGTTTCCCACGGATTCCATGAGCTGGCACAATCCCACCCAATCCTATCAAATTGAATTCAGGGATAGGAACGGGATTGTTCAGCCACCAAACAATTATGGAAACATTAATTGTTATTCTTCTTTCTTTTCTTCCTCTTCTGTACTTAAACCTTATACTCCTTGCGGTCTCGAATATAAGTTTAAAAATATCAAATTTTGGCGGTGTTCAAAAATCAAACTTTGTGCCTTGTGGAACTCATATTCACTTATGATATCTCCTGCTCACAAGGGAAATATTTCTTTCTTATATGAACTGATAGATTGCTCGAAGTTATGTATAATAGTTTAGTTCAGAAATAAATTCACAATTTTCCCCCACTTTTCATTTATGTTTTTTCTTTTCTCTTTGTGGGAATATGCATATCTTAAGGGGAAAGAAGCATCTGATAATACTGATGGATTGTCAAAGGAAGAATTAGGCAGGCTTGTTGCTTCTCGTTGGACAGGAGAAGATGCTGGTAAGAAAAGTGTTGAAGCCAATACTGCATTAGACAATGAAGATCAGGAAGATATTCTACACGGGACAAATAATGAAGAGGATGAAGGATATGCTTCTGAAACTGACGATGACACCGGCAAATATGACGATGACACCAGCAAATATGACGAAGATATAAACGATGAAGAATTTCAACAGGATGAGCATGAAGACCTTAGTTCCTCATACAAATCTGACGTTGAGAGTGAACCAGACTTGTCAGGTTTGTTATAGTATTAATTCAAATGTTTATCAAAGGGTGGTATATAATGGACTTGTGATTAAGGTAATTCAAATTAACTCAGATGTTAGCACAACAGATGACCCTTCTTGGTTAGAGAAAATACAGAAATCTGTATGGAATATTATTCAGGCCGTCAATATATTCCAGACACCCGTGAATCAGTCAGGTACACATTTAACATTTCATTACACATATTATTTGTCCAGATGGATATAACTTACGCCTTTCTCTTTGGATTCCTTAGATGCTGCTCGTATACGCAAGGAATATGACGATTCAAGTGCCAAGTTGTCTAAAATACAGTCTAGAATATCGAGCCTGACACAAAAGCAAAAACTTGATTTTGGTTAGTATCATGCTGGTAACATTTGCCACTCATAGCATTTGTATTGTGGAGGTTTAGTTGTGGAATTGGCTTGAGTAAACTGAAGTAAAACTTCAATGCTACAGGTCCAGCAAAGGAGTTTTATTCATTCTATGATCGTTGCTTTGAGAGCAAGCAAAACAAGTTAACATTTTTCCTCCCCTGAAAGTTTACTTTCTGTTGTATTTGACATTTTTGTAAATCTAAAAATTAGATAATCCTATCTCGTCATCTCACTTTCTGGGATGATAATTTTGGTTCAGGTACGTTTACAAAGTCTGCCCCTATAAACAGGCTAGCCAGGAGGAGGGCCATTCCACGACCCGTTTGGGGTAAGGTTTTGGTAACTAGTTGATAAATTTAATCAGACTGTGTTTCTCCAGTTCAAAAAAACTTAAGCATCAGTTGGTGAAAACAAATAGTTTTATATTCTCTGTAAAAGAGGAAAAATAATTCAGTTTTCTTTTCACAGGCGCTGGGACAAATTTGAGGATTCATACAAAGTAATGGTGTTTTCTAATGGTGATCATTGCTGGAACGGTCCTGATAGGAGTTTGAAGGTATGTATGTTTTTTAATTTTAAAAATTATGTGCCATTTCTTTCAGTTTTGAGAGGACTATATTGTATCTATCTATTCATTAAAACAGATCATTTATAAAGCAACAAACAATCAACAGATTTTCTTATATTCAACTGTTACTTACAGGACTATTCTGTGTCTATTCATTCTAGAGTGTTGGTTAAAATACATTATAAACTCCATGTTTTTTCTTGAGTTAAGAGTGTATTAATAGGTATAATAGTTCATCTTGGGTTTGAGACTTACTTTCAGTGAGTTATAGTTAGTGACTTTTGCAACATTTGGCAAGTTCAATTTCAGTTTCCTTACATTTCTCATAAAAAATAATTGTAACTAATAATTAAATTGACTAGTCTGTGGAGTTTCTCATGGAAATAGAAACTTGAAAGGTGGTTTGGATTTGTGGACTGTATGTAATTTTTTTTATGAAGTGGACTGTGTAATTAATGGCTGGTTTTTGAACAGGTCAAGCTAAAATGCGGGCTGACAAATGAGATTACTGATGTAGATGAACCAAGCCGTTGCGAGTAGGGATTGTTATTTTGTGTTACTCTGCTCCTTTTACCACTTGTCTTCATTTAGGTCAATTTTATTTTTTTGTGTTGCTTTCTCTTTTCCTGATTGCTGTCTCATGGGCCTCATGACAGGTATGTAGCTTTATTAGCCACCCCAGCCCTTTGTCAGGAAGAAAAGCTGAAGGTATGTAACCGATCATTACACGATAACTAATATTGTCCTTACCTCAATATGGCATCTATAGTGACTGTGGAATGTAACAGGAGTTACAACACAAGCTAGACCTACTGAATTCGGAACAACCAGAAAGCCGTGATGAGTTGTGAAAACTCAAATGAATCTTAACTGGTAAGTTTACTGGCATTGTGATTCCTTTTCTTTGGAGATTTGAGTCCGGAGATGATCAACTTTTTTACTTTGAACAGCTAGTATGAAGATCATGGAGCAACTGAAGAAATGATGCCCTTAAGTTTTGTATACTAGAGCTTAACCAAATTTGGTATTGGTTGGGGTTAGGGAGAGGCTAGGACTAGGATCGTGTTTGGCTTTGGGTTGGGAATCCTTATGTCTCATCTGGTTTGGCAACATTCTGATATGACTGATTCCTTAGCACATTTTTCTTTTATTAAAATCACAATGACTACTTGGTCTGTGGCTCTCCTTCAGATTGCCCGTTCCATTTTCAGAGGAGATCTTTATACGATGCAAAATACTAGACTCGATGCAAAATACGAGACAGCCTAGAGATTCCAAAACCAAATTTTGGTTAGAATGAGTTTACATCATTATTAATTTTAGATGAAGTGGTTTGAACTCTGAACAACCATCTTATACCGTACTAGTGTGATTCCTAGATTTTTTATATTTTGTTTGCATGAATAGGAATGAGAGTTTCATATTTTGTTTGTGCAGACTCATGAAATACCAACCGTTTTCAACAAGTTTTTGGATTTTCAAAAGTTGATCAACTCATTTTAGAGTGTAAAATGAACAATAATAATTATTGATAAATAAATTAATGTTTTTTAGGAGTTAAATAAATCGATGGTTGACATTACATGTTCGAGCGTAACTAATTATGAGTGTGATGAATATTAACTATCGACTTTCTCACTTTATTATTTACTTACTTTATAGGGGAGTATTATCATTATTTCTCAAAAGATATGTAGTACTCTATGGTGGTGGTGTCTAGTGTGTGCCATAAGATATGTAGTACTCTATGGTGGTGTCTAGTGTGTGCCATTTAAGCAAGTTGCTCAGGGTAGCACTTGGGTGACATAGAGTTGGGTGACATTGGCCAATCACAATGTCACAATGTTTGTGTTTCTCTCTCTTTCACAAGCATTGTGACATTGTGATTGGCCAATGTCACCCAACTGTATGTCACCCAAGTGCTATCCAGTTGCTCATTGTGTGCAAAGAAGGAATTTGAGTTGTTGGATAATGAACATTACTTTTTGCCTTCCTTGCGAGCCACCCTCTCTTTCTCCCAAATCTATCTCGTTCACTATGAATGCACACAAAAACAAACTCATGATTTCATGTTCGTTTGGAAGAAGAACAAATGGAAACTAAGAGAAAAGTAAATTAACATGCAGTCTGGTGAATTTTTCCAACTCCTAGACGATAGTTTTTCCAAAGATTAGAGCTTCAATGTCCTTGCCAACATGGTTTGCATAGAGAACTGAGTCTTATGTCTATGGTATGTGGTCTCTGAGAAAGACGAAGCCAAGGTTTTGAATATGAACATAATGGTCGTAATTGGTAGATTTAATGTCTTGGGGTTGTGGGATTGAGATTGGACACGGGTCACTTTCTTTTCAGCCATATTTGAGTGAATGAAAAAGGGTGAAAGATATTATTTTTTTAGTAAAAGAAAACGGATGAAAGATGCGGAGTGGTGTTTTTTTTGTATGGAGTCAAATGAATGAAATTGAAAGATGAGTGTAGACGTGGTTATGGATTTGGGTGGCTCGCTTTATTGGTGGTTGTGTGATTATTTTGTATTGAGAAGGGGGAGAAAAGCACATTGAGTGTTGTTCTAGGAAGGAGGAAAGAGAGAGAAACACACAGAGAGAAACTCAGGAGAAAGGAGGTGTGCAAGGTGTTGACAGTGCATGCTAAGATCAACAAAATTGTTGGCTTCCATGCAAATGTGATAGAGACAAACATGTCTATCTGATGCATGAAGGGGTCATAGAGAAGTCAAAACACAAAATCCATTGTTGGATGAAGAATATCATGGTAAATAGAATGGACCATGATATTGACACGACAATCAATATTTGGGTGCTTAATTTTTTTCTTCAAAAATAAGTAGGGTATGGTCTCTCCCAAGTCTCCAAATGGTGCCTACAAAAAAATAAGTAAGGTATGGTCTCTCCCAAGTCTCCAAGTGGTGACTGCAAAGTAAGTTGACCAATGCGGGTCAGAATTATCAATGTTATAAGAGATAAGATTCCAAATAAGCCAATGACTAAGGCCTAAAGTAAAGAACTTTCCCCGCATATCATGACTAATAAAACGATCCAAGTGCTCATCGACACCCTGATAGTCATGAATAACACACATAATAAAGTCATCATGATAATTGCAACACATACAAATACTATCATAGGCGATGTAACAATGATTTCTTTCTTCATTAGTAAGGAGCTTACCATGATAAACTTTCCACAATAAGAAACAATTACTTTGAGGGTATTGCCACTGCCAAGCTAAGGGAAAAATAAAATCACGAATCAATGTTAGAGTCATTGGAGAGTTAGTGATAAACTGATTTGATTGAGAACTTCCTATTACTAGCCAACGACCAACAAGGATTGCAATCAACGCCTGATTTGGGATGCTTGATGCTAGTAATAGTAATGCAAACAACCATTGTAAGGAGGGACTTGATTGTTCCAATTCTAGTATTACTATGATGGACTACCTTCTTAAGTGGTCTACCGTTGATCAATACTTAAAATTATAAGAAATTCTAATAACTATATAAGAAACTCTCTAAAAGTTATAACTCATAACCTTTCTCATCTTTATGGACAACGTGATGGCCTAATGGTTGACGATTCAATACAAAATATATGCTTATTTTCCCTTATTTTCATGGAACCAATATCTATTAAGTCTCTTAGTCGTGTAAATATGATGACCATTAACATCGACTTACAAGAGACGATGTCTATTATCATTGGAGTTTTAAATAATATTTAAGTATTGATCTATGGTGGACCCCTTATGAAGGCGGTGCATGTCAGAATTTGATGTTTTTCACCCCAAACATAAAACTATTTATGTTGGTTAGTTTTAAAATACCAAATCCACGATACCCAACACAAGCAAGATGAGTCTTGGACAATGCATAAAGTTGTTTCGACTACTAGATCAATATGTCTCATCTTTAAATTAAATAAAATATAGCGAGACTTATTGATC
>Ga0228711_1000744_pt1 | contig 43207 bp, 24 predicted proteins | sample MedpolnodulmetaG_2_FD_177996 | JGI IMG/M metagenome (GOLD analysis project Ga0228711, IMG submission 177996) | Root nodule microbial communities from Medicago polymorpha collected in Santa Monica, California, United States - brown nodules | ecosystem: Host-associated > Plants > Roots > Nodule...
GTTGCCCTACATTTAACCTAACTTCAATGATTAATTTTACTGTATTACCCCTATTTAATTAACCCTATTTAATTTAATCAAAATGTTATTTTCAAATACTTCTGAAATCAAAAACAACAGATCACTCCTAAATCCAATCCAATCCTATTTTCGCTCCTATTTGTTTGAAATAAGAGATCGTTCCTATTTTGTTAACAGATCGCTCCTATTTTTTTGAAAAAATCGCTCATATCAATCCAATCCTCGCTTAACAAATTATCCTTTATATTATGCATATATTCTAACAAATGTGATTTATGAGAATTGAACATTGAATCTCTTTCTTACACTCATTTAACGTCTCAACACTTTAGCTATTGGGTAACATTTTATGAGATAGAAAGTTTATTTAATATGTATTGATTTATAAATAATTTATGCGAATACTAAATAGTACGTCAGATCCGTGCGATGCACAGGGTCAAAAGTCTAGTGTGTATTTAATTGTGTGATCTAGCTCTGCTAGGGTTTGCCTAGCTTGCTTACTTCCATTATTCTTTTGTTTTCGGTGTTGGCTATTCCAAGTGCTCCACAGTCATTTGTCTAGTCTTTTGGGATTTGATTGTGAAAGTTGCTTTCCATTGTTACGATTGCCTTGTTGTAAATTGATTGGTGTGTTGCACTGATTGGTTCACAAATCAGTGCTGTTTTCACAAATCTGTGCACTAATTAGTGTTGCATTTTATCGCACAGCTGTTCATACTGTCGCTGTCATGGCCTTCTCTTGTCCGTGACCATGCGTGGCGGACTCGCAGCAACAGCCACCGCAAGCCAACTCACAGAACACGTCATTCGCACAAGCTTTGTGTAAAATACAACAAAATTGACAACACAAACTTACTGGTTCCAGCCATCAAGGGCGACAGACTATGCATCAAAATTGATCAAGAGGAGTGCGAAAAGGGTATCAACGATTGTCAGAGAAACCTACGCGGTTGTTTGGTGTTGAACAAAGGCTATAAGCCCTACACATCAAGGGATTTGAGTATGAAATTAACCAAGCTATGGCACACGTCAAGAAAATGGAGATTGATTTCCCTTGGAAGAGGTTATTTTGAATTTCAATTTGATAATTATGATGACCTGTGCATGGTGTGGGCTAAGGGGACAGTCAATTTGACACTGGGGGTCCTTCGTCTCTCAAAATAGACGGGATTTTAACTGGTATACGCAGGAGTAGACTCATGCGCAAGTTTGAATAAAAATTATGGAATTGCTGCATGAGTATTGGCGAGAAAAAACTTTGCTCGACATAGCAAGTGTGGTTGGCACTCCGTTAGCATTAGACGCTTCAACAAAGAACCGTGTTTTTGGCAATATGCACTTATTTTGGTGGGTATGGATTTATCAAAACACCTCTTCCGGTTGAAAGGGATGGTTATGCATTCGATGTCGAGGTTCAGTATGAAAAACTACCTCTATTCTGTCACCATTGCAATATCATTGGTCATAACGTGTCGAATTGCAAGTGGTTGCATACAAAGAAACCAATGAAAAAAATTGATCATGGAGAGAAGCCAACAAATAACCATCTTGTTGCCACCAAAAATGGTAACACGCCAATATATGCCTCAGGAGAAGGAGGTTGAAGCCAACAAAGATGATAACTGATAAACAACAGAAGATTCCAAGGTCAGCTGGTAATAAGAGAACCGACCATTTCAGCTATGTATATGCATCTTAATCAATCCCATTTTTGCCGAAAGTCTCGTAGCTAGCGACTAGCGTACAACCTCATGCAAAATCATACAAATTTTTGGATGATGAATTTCTTTTTGTAACAAACTTTTTTTAATGAATAATAATAATAAGTTAACAAACTGCATCTAATACACTGCTAAAAATGGTGACTATGACTACATTACTAAGATGATAAACCTCATCTTCCAGATATGAGAATGAGAACTAACACTAAGTAAGATGAAATCAGGCAAATAATTCCCATGTAACACCAACAACCAATTATTTTGTTACTCGTTCACAACCACATAAAACCAATAGTAGCAATCTCCATTTATCATTTGTCCCAAAGACGCCCCTTAATTTAACTGGTGTCAGGTCACACAATTTTGCAAATTTTCTTCAAATTTTTTATATTATTTTTGGGTACATGATTAGTGGGTAGAACTAGAGAAGCAAGTAGCAGAGTCATTCGTAACACTGGAGATAGAGTAACACCAGTTAATGATAAAGTTCCATCGATTAGTGGTAGATTTCATCTTACTGCATCTACAATCTAGAGGATGTGTGTTGCTATCCGTGTCGACGTGTTTGTGGTCATAGCCATGGTCGAGGAAATCAAATGGATGTAAAGGTTCCACAACATGTTACAAATGATGCAGTGTAGAGCATGAGTATGCAGAGTAGGAGTATGAAAAACAGGTGCAATATCATGTTGAAATGGAGGAGGTGGAGGATAGGAGCATGATATATGCAGCAAGTCACACAGGAGCAGCATGTTGGGTTCCTTAAGCCCTACGACGCATCGGTGTTAATCCAATATGAACACCATGTGACTTTGAGATTATGGCGATGAAAGATATTTTTTATGTTATTTATGTTTTCTAATTAATTGTCAATAATAATGAGTATATGTTCAACAAAATTATTGTTATAGCACAATCATGCTCCCTTAAAGGTGGTCACAAATGGCCAGAAATTTAAGAAGTTCACACTTGTGAACATACCAGCACATGCACTCTGCTATACCTGATTTAGTTTCTATTAGGCTTTTATTTGATCCATTTTTGGTTTAATTTGATTTGTATCCTATTTGGTTTGATTCGGTTCGATGTGATATGTTCTTGTCTTTTACAATTTAGTCATGTGTCCAGTCTAATTAAATTTGATATGCATGATTTGATTTAGTTCAAATTGGCACAGTTTGGTTAAGTTGCCAATATGAAATGTTACAATGCCCTAATGAGTTTAATTTAATTGAGACTTAGATGGGCACACTTTCTTTATAACAATTCTTTATAATTATAATCAAGTTCTCATTTGCTCAACAAGTCTCTAGCTCATGATTTGAATTCTGAAAAACACATGAATGTACTATCATATTGCAATGGCAGATGTAGAATCCAACTTGATCCCTCGAGAAGATAGTTATACATACGAGTGACTAAAGTTGATTCTACTAGCATACACCCATACGATTTGCATTCTTGATTATCCAAGGATGCTCCATTATCTTCTGAAGTGAGAGCCTTCTTGAGGAATCTTTTACTAGGAGCTGTATGAATTTACAGATAGCAGTAAGAACAACATCCTAATCATGGATTAGGTATTAGAAACATTTAACTCTATAATAATATAATCATACCCGACTAATCAGATTTTTGGCATCCGAAGAAACAAGAGGACTAGGAGGGAAGCTTAAATCAACCTTTTTTATCCTGCACAGATTTAAATACATTATTGCATGTCAATATGTCGAGAGTGATTTAGTTTACTGTATATATGCAAGTTCCATGCCCTTGGATACCTTTCGAATGTATCAGCTTGACTCTCGGCCTCAAATGGAGGAACACCATAAAGGAACTCATAGCAAAGGATACCAAGAGTCCAGTTATCAACAGCATAATCATGAGTTTTGTTTTCTACCATCTCAGGAGCTAAATAATCCAATGTACCACACATGGTTTTTCTTTTGTCTTTAGATTGTACAGACCAACCAAAATCTGCAATCTTTAGACGACCCTGCAACCAAGACATTATCAATCAAACTGGTTGCTACAGCAAGTTCCCTCAAAATTCGAATTTAATCATCATTTCAAACGGTTTTCATTATACGTCCACAATAAAGATTATCTTAAAGGATTGAAATGAACTGCAAAATGTTTTATGCTTAATATTATGAAGGTAACTGTATTCTTCAGACTGTGCTACCATAATAATTGACACATAGTGAAGAAAAATATTTAGTCAGCATTGGAGAAAGGGCAACAAAAATAGGTATAAGAATAGAAAGATACCTCATGATCAAGCAACAAATTTTCAGGCTTGATATCTCTGTGAATAACATGGTTCTCGTGACAATATGTCAATGCTTCTGTGAGGCTTAAAATGTACTAAATTTCAAATATGAAATAAACAAAGTAAGAGTCAATATAATACAAAGAATTGCTTCAAAAGGAAAGAGTAAAATTATAAGTAGCATAGAATGGTAGAATATAACATAATCCCTACTTAGACATACATTGTGAAAAACATGGTAGTTTCAAATCAAATTTTCACTTTCTTTGTAATCCATATTTCATAGCATGTCATAACAATTAGCTCAACTGCTAAAATGATCACATACATATCATAGTTCCTAAGAAGTCCAGATAGATAGTATAATACAGATACTTTACGACACAGATATGGTGATATGAGAAACTTACAAAAATCAATATAGGATATGGCAAGATACATTGACTAAAACACTATGACAATCGGGTCTTTAGTCAGAAATACGTATCGAAGATATTAAAACAATTACTGAATGCTTTTTGTGTACATATCAGAAAATATCACATGTGTTTAGTTAGAAATATGTGTATCAAAGATGTATCGTATCTAGATGACAAATGTGTCGTCAGTAAGAAATACGTATCGAAGGTATATCTAAGAAGTATCGGGAAAAAGTGTGTCAAAAACAATAAAAACATTTACTGAATGCTTTTTGGGTACATATCAGAAAATATCACATGTCTATTGGTGTACATTCTAAATTCAAAAGTATCTAAGCTTCATACTCAACATCTAAGTCTTTTAATGAAAAGTTCAGCTCAGTTTCCCAATCAAAGTCTTCAGTTGGTTAACCAATTTTCTCTCAAAACAAACTATGACTTCTTCTTTTCTCTCAACTTTTCCTTAAACTCAAAACAGAACAATCTGACACAATCCTTGAACCAATGAAAATATTCCTCCATAACTCGAACACAGTTAACGAATCCTCCAACACAATGTCAGGTCAAAGCAATGATAATAGTTTGTTAAAATGACATAAAAAGCAGGAGGGCATCCAATAGCAGGGAAAAGTTTGAGCTGGAAAAACAAACTTCATATTCTCATGTCATGAGTCATGACTCTAGTTAAAACCAAGTTAAAAAACCAGTTTCATAATGGTAATTCTTGAAAATAGCTATAAACTCATTAAACTAATAAATGATTACCGTTGCAGCTTGCTTCTCTGAGAAATGACCTCTTTTGTTAAGTTCCTTGTATAGCTCGCCATTATGAGCATATTCAAGAATCAGGAAAACGCGCTCAGAATCATGAAACCAACCATAGAGACGCAAGACGTTTGGATGTTTAAGACTTATCTGTATCTCCATTTCCCTCCTCAATTGATGGTGAAATTTGTACTTTTCAAGTTGTTCCTTAAAGATAACCTTCAATGCAACCACAAATTTACTCTGAAAAAAATAAAAGTTCAAAATTTGTAAAAAAGTCTATTGGATCCCACTGAACATTTGAATTTTTCCTGTACTTGAAAATCCACTTAGAAATTTTAAAATGAAAATGTTATAAGGGGGTTTCACAAGAGCTTATTTTGATATACACTCCTATTTCATAACATAAACACCTATATAAGTATTCAAAGAAGCAAGGTTTCAAATTGCAGTCCACATCCACAATTGTAGCCGCAATATTGTTGTTGTGGTAACCTCCGCAACAGCATTGCACCACAATTGTGGTGTGATCTTCAATCGCGTGTATGCTTGCATCATAACCGCATCAGACAATTTCAGCCATGTTCGTTCAAATCGTTTCACCACAATTAAAAATTGCATAACCCCAAATCATAATTTGGTTCATATCTAATGAATTTTTTTACCTTTAACAGACTTTCAACTATGTGTTTCAAGCACCTTCCAATTAGTATTTAGATTTACATAGCATACTTAGACTCTAATATGGTGGGTAAATAGTATAGTAGTCCGGTGGTGTGTGCCACTTATATGGTTTGGGAAAATTTAAAATTATTTCACACCAACAGCTGCAATGTGCGTTGTAGCAACCACAATCGCAACGACCGCAACCTCAATCTAAAACTATGCAAAGAAGTTTTAAAATATAGCTTATGATAAAAAAAAATTAGATAGGCAATTGTTAGTAATCATTCGCTATATTAGTATTTACTCCTTCATTCGAATTTGAACCGAAGTCATTTAACTCCTCCAACTCCTTCAGCCCTTGGCTTAAACAAGTTAGCTACTCAACACAAAAAAATATATATAATCTGTGATATACTTAACTTTTTTTCCGTAAGTCTCAAATATGACTTATGAATCAACTTATTCAGAACATACACTTAATTAGCCCCATTCTCTTTGTGAGGGTAGAAATGGCTTATATATAGAATCATGGCTTAATTAAGCTATTTACTAAGCACTCCCTAAAATTTCCAATCCCAATCTAGAAAAAAAAGCAATTAGCACTAGTCTTTGAAAATATTACCTATATATACACATTAGCTTCAAAAGTTAAGAGTTGTAAGTTGAATTCAAAATGTCTTATCTTCATGTCGAGTTTGAAACCATCTAACACCGACACTTCAGATTAAAGACTTGCTTGGTCTCTAACACGTGTGTCAAATATCTGACACCAATATGACACCGACACATTGGGTTACATTCCATTTTTTTCCAAATTACCACATGTGTCAATTTGCCAATGTCCTTGTACTAACGAGCAACACAGAGAGGAAAAAAGGGGGGAAATTGGGTACCTTGACTTCTCTGGCGACGTAGACTCTGCCGAATTTGCCTTTCCCGAGTGGCTTTCCGATCTCAAAGTCGTTGATGGACCATTCCCGATCCATTTTTTGAGAATTTGAATTTGTTTGAAGCAATCAAGAAACAGAGAAGCTGAAAGGCGGAGAACTGCGATACAGAGGGCGTGGCTGGGGCGGACGTTAACGTTTTCTGGTATTTGAATTTTTGAATACTGTTTATGGGGAAAACACATAAAAAGTAAAGATTCTAATAAACTACTAATTTTTTTTTTTCAAGGAATAATAAACTATTAATTTAGTGTTTGTCTTTGTAAAAAGAAGCTATACGTTAGATAATAGTTGATAAGTTAGTTGATAGCTGAAAAATTAGTTGATAACTGATGACTGATAGCTGAAAAACTCGTTTATTAAAAATAATGTGTTTGTTAAAATTAGCTGTTCAAGTGGCAAATCAGAATAAAATGACATAAAAGAACATGTTTCTTTATTTTATTTTTATAAAATATATACATAAAAAAATTACTTAATTTATTTCTTTTAAATATTTAAATTTATTTCAAATTATATATTTTATGAATTCAATTTTTTACTAAACATTTGCTTCACTATTCATGCACTAAGTTACATATGAATGTGGGTAGTTTTTTTATTAAAAAAATAATAAAATTAAATTAATGAGGTTAAAATTGGAAGAGAATATAAAAAGCTACAAGCTCTAAGTCAAAAGCTACTTGAAATAACTTTTCACAAAAAGTTATAAGCTCATGAGAAAAGCTTGTTACCAAACACGTCATGGATTGACAGATACATTGATTGACAGGAGCAATAGAGTTGAGTTCATCCCATAGGGATTTGAGTTGAGTGAAATAAAGAGAAACAGACTTGCCTTCTTGTTTGAGGGCGGAAATCGACTGTTTTAATTGATATATTTTAGGAGCATTTGATTGAGAAAATCGATCTTTTAGATTAGACCAGATTTGTGCTGCAGTTTCAGCATACAAAATAATAGGACAAATCTCAGTTGAAACTGAGTATAAGAATCCAACTTGCAACCAAATCATTGCATCGTTGCCATGTAGGAATGTCTTCCTTCTTCTTTGGACTGGTTAGTGACCAACAAAACCAAATTTACTTTTTATACGAAGTGTCATTGTCACTACACGACTCCATGAACCATAGTTATCACCTGTGAGTAAGGGGGTGACAAGGACAGTTAAAGGGTTGTCTTAGTGATGAATGACACAAGGGTCTGAGTTTAAGGTTGTTATTGGTGTTGAGTGGTCAGCTAAGGGTGAGGAGATGGAAGAAAGTGCATGAATTTTTACTGGTGGTATATCAGACATGATGGCAAATGGAAGCAAAGGAAACATTGGGAAGCAAAGTGGTGATATCAAAGAGGACAAACAACTGATACCATATAAGGAAAAGATGTATATACGTGAATTGATATGGAATCATATTTTTCTTATTCATGTAACATGCTGATATATACAAGTGTATATGGGATCTATGTAACAAAGCCTAGCCTATAATTTGACTATAACTGCATAAGGAATGTGTCAGGATTCTTCTTTAATTCCATAATCTGCCATTCATTAGCATAATGATCCTTGCTTTGATTTTCTTCATTTGACCATATTCCATAATGTACATTTACATGCTAATGATGAGAGAGAGAGAGATTTGAATCTTAGGATAGGAAAGGTGGGTACGTGAATGAAAAAAAGAGAAGTGGTGGTTGTAGGCAGAGGCTCTTGCCTTCTATTTTCACTTATATATCCCAGTTTAATTAACACTCTACTTGCTATGTTACATTGACTTTTTCATTGAAAAATATCGCAAAGTATGAATAAATGATATGACTAATGTGTAAACATTCTTTCACTCTTTTTGAAATTTCTTCGTCCTTTGCAAGACTTGGATGTGTTATCAAAGTTTTGTTCTTAGTTCTTCTTTTGATTTGTGATTTTCTTAATTTTATATTTTGTGACCGACTCAAATGGCTCGAGAAATAATATAGAGCATATGTGTGTTGGTTCTGTAAATTGTGATAGAGGTGGGAAATATTTAATGTCTTCATCAAACCCACCCTCATAAATGTCACTCATGTTTCATGCATATTCATCCTCCATAGGTAGATGAATATGCATCACAAAACTAAGTATATATTACGTAACTCCATGTAAAGAAATGCATGAATTACATATCTTCATTTTTTTTATCAAGTTTGATCCTTCTTTTTTTGATCAAGCTTGATCATTCTTTTAGTTCTAATAATTTTCTCCAATAAATATCAAGAAAAACTAAAGCAACATTGATGTTGAAAAACATACTATTTATGAGTAACATGTGTTAGCGCATCGTACCCGTCTGAACGCTAGTATTTAATATTTAATAAAGGCAATACTTTTCTTTTGGTGTGGACTTTATTTTAAATACCAAAATGCCCTTACACTAACTCACTTGACCGGTTATTAAGAAAAAATCAACTGTTGTCTTGCACACTAAAACTCCTACAACTGCTACCACAAACACCACTTAAAACGCAGTTATAGCAACTGTATAGACTGTTGAAATGCACAGAGTTATAGCACTAGCAAAGTACATGAAGGAGAGATAGAGAGGAGAATATTGTGAATTAGGGGCCATGAGAAGTACCTCTAATTTAGTTTTTTGTGTAGAATTTAAGGATTTTTGTGCCGTTTGATCATGAGAATGTTGAATTGGTTATGTAATCATGGTGACTTGCATTTTAAATGGTCGTGGTTAATTTTTTATTTTTTATTTTTCGTTATTCAGAAATGTTCCCACCGTTCACCATTCTAATGGCACGGTTTTTCAATTTAATTTCTTTTGTTGAATTCACTTTCATGGATGGATTAGATTGAATCACCCACCTTCAGTTAGTTAGAGGACTAACACTACTAAAAAAAGCAAAATTAGCGAGGGAAATTAGTGACGGAAAAAATGAAATTCCTCATAAATTTCTTGGTCGCAAAATTTAGTGACGGAATTAGAGAGGGATTTCACGTTTTCCCTCAGTAAATATCCCTCACTAATTTTTGTTTTTTTAGTAGTGTAAACAGGACCACCATCTGGAATAAATTTTTCAGCAAGTCCTTTATTAAGAATTTATAGTTGGATTTACATCTTAAATTGGACAAAATTCATGTTACATGATTTCTATCTTGCCATTTTGTGTAATGGTCAGCCAAACTTTCACAAAATTTTAAGCAAGAGTTTATAGTTGGAAACTTGGATTTACATCTTAAATTGAAAAATCCCTTTTCTATTTGATTACCTTTTTGTATGTTTTATATATCCCTGCAACTTATTCACAACAAAAATAATGCATGGAGATGTGAATTTTTATACTTATTCTCAAGTCAATGATAATAGTGCAAGGTATTGAAATTATTTATCTACTCAATATTCATTAGTTTAATAAAAAATATTAATATATCAAAGAATTTCAAAAATCTTTATTCTTAACCAGTATTGACGATGTTCTTTACAAGTACGGAAGAAGGTAATCAATGGACAACAAAGACTCAGTTGGGAAAGACAAAATGAAAGTCAAGTGTAAAGAAAAACGATGTGTTGTTGACATTTTCAGAAAAGATGGGGCATGTGATACGTTGTGGCTACATGATCGGGCTGCACATACATAGAATTTACGCTCTAAATCACGGAAGAGCAGCAAGACAACCACAAAAAACTAGCGGTAATAGGTGTTTTCTACTGCACTAACTTTTCAATAATTATATCTGATTTTTATTTAAAAAACTGTCAATTGCTACTTTTAGCTATTCTATCTTGATGGCTTCTCATATACTTTTATTTGCTATCTTTTGTAGTATCAACACACAACAAAATGTGTAAGTATCTAACCTAAACTATAATAATATGAACAATTACTTTTTAACTGGTACTCTTATGATTGTTCTTGCTTTTTAATGTTTAAATGCTATCACTTTTTTATTCAATCATTTTTGTTTTACTAATATTTTAATACTTTAATTCTAAAAGTAAATGTATATTGTGTCCAATTGCAACAATAATAATCATGTATCTACCCAAAAATGTAAATTTACTTGGGTGTAAGTTGGAAGGTGGAAGGATTAATATATCATTTGTTCATTCCAAATCAAATAGAGTGACAATGCATTTATCCTCTTAATGTGGTGGCTTTGTTTTAATTTAATTGTATGCAGTGGGAAAACAAGAACAAGCATAAATTAAAGGAAATGAAGTAGCCTATAAAAAAGAAGAAATGAAGTGAAGTATGAGGAAGAGGACAAACCCCTTTAAGAGTCTGAATATGGTGTCAAATCTTTGAGTTTATTGGTTGTTAATTTTATTTGCAATCAAATTGTATTTCGTTCATGGTAGACATGAATGCAAAAGAGTACCATCACAATTCTAATTAAGCAGATTGATGTAATTAATATAGTGATATTCTTGATATAAACTAAATGTATGTGTAAGTATTAAATCAAACTAACCATTTCCAATGGTCTTGATGGTTTAGTGTTTAGTTTCATAATCTCAGAGAGTATGATTAATTTGTTATTATAAGTCTTGGGATGGCCAAGGTTTAAGAGATCTTTATTTAATCATGTTTTTATTTTGAATGTCATAAGCTTTCTATATTATTCTTATACACGTGTTAAATAAATTATATTTGGTTATGAAATATTATATATTTATTTACACAAAGTAAAATAGGAATTGAAGTCGAGAGGAAATCTAAGTTGGTAGGGATATTGTATATTATATGTAAAGATTGGGGTTCGAACCCCCAACACTCTGATTCTCCACATTTAAGACGTGTGAGCACTAGCCTAGTGGCTACTTTACCCAAAACAAAACCTGAAGAAGATATTTAAACATTGAAAAAAATTTCAAGGCAAGAGTACTTGAAAAAAGGGAAGAAAAGAAATTACAACAACTCTCAAAGATGACATTGATGACATTGAAGATGAGCAATATGGAGGTCTACTCCAAAACGCTTAACTATGGAGGTGTTATGGAATGAGCTACCAAAAAGAAGATGCATCTTGTGAGATAGGTAGTACCAAACAATTCTTATAAGTCGAGTGGATTCTCGCAAATGTTTATCAAAAGCCGAGTGGATTCTCGCAAACCTTTTGTCAAAGCTGAGTGGATTCTCGCAAAATGTTTACCAAGCCGAGTGGATTCTTGCAAACCTTTTGTCAAAGCCGAGTGGATTCTCGCAAAATGTTTACCAAGCCGAGTGGATTCTCGCAAATGTTTTATCAAGCCAAGTGGATTCTCGCAAATCTTTACCAAGCCGAGTGGATTCTCGCAAATCTTTACCAAACAATTTTTATTTTGTCCTCTGCATATTTTCTTTACACCTTCCTTCAACCATGTAGTCTCATACCTACATGACCTCAAGATCCCTCTCATTCCGATGTGATTCAATTCCTCTAGAAGTTGTCGGGAGCCGCTCATTGTCGTGTCTTGTGCACCGACAACCACTCTCCTGCCCTCGTCAGTCGTGGGTGTTACATTATGTGTTAATAGTTATAAGCGTGTCAATTTTTATTTTAATTGTAGCAATGTACCCATGCTTTCGTACTAGTGTCTTTTATTTTTATACATATGCGCAAAAAAATAATTACAAAACAATAGATGGTGAAAAATGAGATAGCAATGTAAGAATTAATTTTGATATTGTTTCTCGTCTAAATTCAAAGTGGTAACGAGTGAAATTTACCATTTTTTTTAAACTAATGGAACATTACAAAATTATTTATTTGACAAATAACATTTACATCTATAGCAATATATAAATCTATAACAATAGATGGAGGGAATACATGATTTTTTGGGTTCGATTTTTAAATATTCCAGTTGTACTCTTACACAGATTTGTTTTTAAAAATGTTATTTTTTTGGTATTATTGAAAAAGATAAAAAAATTTATTATATTTGTTTTTTAAGTAAATTGTATTTGTTATATTGTTGGTAAAAGACAAATATATTTTGTTATTATTTAAAAGTCACAAACATCTATACATATAATTTTCATCAAAATCTATATCTTTTTTTTGTGGTGGCCGGGGTTTGAACTCCGGACCTTGCATATATTATGCAAGGTCCCAACCAATTGAGTTAAGCTCACGAGAACATCAAAATCTATATCTATAATAATATATAAAGGGAATACAATATATAAAAGGAATACATTTTTTTTTTGGCCTGCATTTTTCATTATTTTAGTTATACCCTCAAGCAAATTTACTTTTAAGAATATTGTATTGTTGCTGTTATAAAAAAAAGAAAGAAAAAAGATAAGAGTTTTTATCTATATCTATAACAATTTACAAAGGGAATACATGATTTTGCGGTGCCGGATTTTTCATTATCCGGTTATACTCTTAAACAAATTTATTTTTAAGAATGTTATATTGTTGGTGTTTTCGAAAAAGATAAGTGTTTTTATTATATGAGAAATACTAGCAACACACATTTTAACACACATTTTTCAACTCTCTCTTTGATTGGTTAAAATTCACATGAGACCCACCAAATTTATATGGGACCCACATAATTTGGTGGGTCCCATGTGAATTTTAACCAATCAAAGAGAGTGTGTTGGAAAGTGTGTGTTAGAATGTGTGTTGCTAGCATTCCTCATATTTTTATATTATTAGTTAAAGATAAACATAGTTTGTTACTATTTATAAGTCACAAACATCTATACATACATATAATTTTTATCAAAATCAAAATTTCATAAAAAAAAAAAACATTGTTTATAATTTACATGTGTTTGCGTGGTAAAAAAAGCAGATAGACGGAGATGGAGTGTCTATCTGAACGCTAGTAATACATAAATGTAGTATGAGTTTGATGGAGGGTGAGGTAGCTCAATTGAATTGATCTAAAGATCAAGGATTTAGAAGTCTTGAGTTCAAACACGATTGAAAGGGTAAATATTAATCTAATAACCAACTACTAACATTTGACATTCAAAAAAGAAAAAAAAAAAGGATTTAAATTTAGGATCACTTGTTTTTCTAACATATATAATGATCATTCACATGACATACATGTCTCCAATAGTCATGCACGTAGTTGATTATGTTTTTGATTGATTAAAATATGACTCCAAAAGTCATATTTCATACATGATAATGATAATAGAATCTATTATGTATGATTCATCTCATATTAAAAAATTATTTTACTTTTTAGTTTAAACTTTAATGCCATAATATTTGTAAATTAAAAATAAAATCCTGCATATTAGATATTAGATTAAGTTTTTTTAAGTAGTTTAGTTGCTAAAAATTCACTTTTTTAAGGTGAATTAGTGGGGGTTTATGGGGTTCGAAACCCACTTCTGCGTATATAATGTAAGTCTCTATCAATTATGTTAAGCTCACGGAGATATAAGATTAAGTTAAAAGCTAATTTTACATTCTACTTGAATGCAAATTTAATTTGTTAAAATCATGTTTCAGAAGTAGTATGCAATTAATTAGCCCCTTCCATTTGGTCTTGTATTGCAATATGGATGTGATAATGATATTGATTGCACTTGTCCAGATAGGACTCCACCCGTGAAATTCAATGAATAAGTCGTTTCAAACCAACACCTTCATATTAACCTAAATGAATTGAAGCACGCAAAATTTTAAATCAACAAACAGTAGCATAATTAACATAAGGAAAGAAATGTTGCATTAAGCCATTTTCAATACAAAATGTTGATGGAGTGGCTTGAGTAGTAACACCGCGACCATATTATGGCATTATTACCCAAAAGTTAATAAGTACTATGAAATACGGTAAATATAATGTAATGATACCCTGAATTTATTAATTGTGCATTAACAGTAATGTAGACAAGTTTAATACCGGTTTTCAATTCATTTTACAGCTGGGTTGTGTCATTCTATATACCATATCTATAGAATATAATATTTTAGGAAAATGCTAACAAGTGTTTTTGGGCATTTGTTAAAAAATCTAAAGAAGAATTTTTATTTTAGGATTGATGCATTCAACACATTGAAAGTTTTAAAAGTAACTTTTATTTACATAAATCTTATAATTATTTCTATTTTTGAATCATTAACAAATGCTCTTGGATTAGCAAGACCCAATATTTTAAATGCACAAACAAAACACTTAAGAGTGTGTTTGGATGGGGGAATGTTTTGAGGTAATGTAATGTTTTGAGGCAATTCAAATACTTTTTGGTGAATTTCATTGTTTGGAAGTAATTTGGAGAATTTTCAAAATGATGGAAATTTATAATTTATTTTGTTCATGTTAAATTTTGGGAATTTGAAACGACACCTAAAAGCTAAGAATTTCAAATTTCTTCATTCTTATAATTTTTCAAATTTTGGTCCATAAATTTTCCTTATTAACCTCAAAAAATTGCAAATTGACCCATATTTTTTTTGGAAATTACAAATGTGCCCCTCAAAATTTTTCAAACTTATAAATTGACCCCTTGGAATTTTTTATAATTTGCAAATTGACCCATAATTTCAGTTTTCATATTTGGCCCAAAAAATTGAAGTTTATAAAGTTACCCAAAAATGATGACAATCATTTTTTTATTATTCGATGCAAACAATAATATTTAGAAATGAAGGCAATTTAATTGAATCATTTGAATTTTCTAAAATTCTAAATTCTTTAAAATTTATCAATTACCTCATTTAAACACACTCTTACGGAAATGCTATTTAGTTTTTTTTTATTGTTATCATTTTAGTTAAATTTTAAATAATATTATTTTGAATAAAAAACATAATAAATATTTTTCCTAATAGCTTTAGTTGTTATCAAATTAATTTAGTCTATTTAAAATGTTTTACCAAAAATTAAGGAAATGGATCGTGTAATATCAAAGTATACGTCGAAAATCATCGCGAGTTTTGCTCAGTTGGTATGACAATGCATAATATATGCAAAGATCCAGGGTTCAAACCCCGACCACCACAAAATAAAAAAAATATACGCCCAAAAAAAGTATACGCCCAAAGGTAGTTTCCCACATTTCCTACAATAATAACTATAAAATTTGAATGAAAGTATGTAAGGATTTTGAAAAGAATAATGGAGATAGACAAGGTATGCACCCTTATTATTGCTAGCAATTTTTTTTTTTGAATAAATATTGCTAGCAATTATATATCTTTTCTTTTTAGTAAATTGCTAGCAATTATATGTGTTGTGATAATTTTGAAGATTGAGTATTATACGAAATATATGTATTTAATTGGGAGTAACCAAAAAAAAGAAATTGGGTGATATAGCTCTGCTAGGGTTTTCTTTAAAAAAAAAAGCTCTGCTAGGGTTTGCCTAGTATGAGCGCCGCCCTTTCATTCATTGATCTAGCTTGCCTATTTCCGGGAAAGGATCGTCTCCAGTAAAATTTTCTCCTGTGAAACAATCTGAGCCCTCCATTTCTTTTAATGATAGATCAACGGCTAAAAACAAAACCAATTAATTATGATGGATTTTGTCTCTTTCCTTTCACACACTCCTCACTTATCTCCTTCTTCACAAACCAGTGGTGCACCAACAGTGGTGTCCTTCTTTCATCCTTCTCTATTTTCCCCTCTTCTTTCCTTCTCTCATTCTCTGTTTATATTTTCTGATGTTGATGTTTAAGGTTGATTTCCATTTCTTATTATTCTAGATTAACCTAATTTCGAATTTACTTGATGCAAAATGGTTGGGTTGATTATCAACTGAATTTCAAAATTACATGCTTGGAAATAGTGACAATTGCTTGGGTTTGGATTATGTCATGGTAATTGCTTGAAAACCATTGATTTTGTCATGACAAATGTTTGGAGTTACACAAACAGTGATCTCTCATTCTGTCATGACAATTGCTTGGAGTTATACACAATCTAACATAGCAAACAAGCGACGGCATCATCAATATAGATGGTGTTCAGAATCTAACAAAGGTTGTGTTGTTATTATTGAGAAAGATGAAACAGTTTTGTGATTTACAGTAAGCTGGTCTCTCGAGGGAAGAAGAAAGAAAATGAAATGAAATAGACAAAATTTATATTGATCTTAATTGCTTTTATTAACAGCCATTGATTTTCATTGGAAAAAAATGGAAGGCTCAGATTGCTTCACAGGAGAAAACAGGAGAAAATTTTACTGGAGACAATCATTTCCCCCTATTTCCATTATTCTTTTGTTTTCGGTGTTGGCTATTCCAAGTGCTCCACCGTTACTTTCACAACAATTGGCATTTGTCTAGCCTTTTGGGATTTAATTGTAAAAGTTGCTTTCCATTGTTATGATTGCCTTGTTGTGAATTGATTAGTGTTGCACTGATTGGTTCACTCATGCGGTGTTGTTTTAACAAATCGGTGCCGCTTGTGTTAGGTGCATTTTTTAACGTTCAACATGACCGTTCCTAAAGTTTTACGGGCTTTAGGCACGGTATAAAAAAGGGTCATTTGTATTACATCATAGATTTTTGAATTCTGCTCTTTATCCAGCAAGTTTCGCTTTCACCCAGACAAACTGTCCAAAATACCCCTGCGTTAGTTAACTAGCACATGTGTAAATCAAACGTGATTTAATTTTACACATGCGTGACTTAAAGCACGCTGCATGAGTTAACTCACGCAGGTGTTATGCCCCGCATGAGTTAACCCACGCTAAGGCACATGGGATACAATATTGCTCGAACATACAATATTGACATGATATACCATTCTTTTTGTTGCTAAGGCACATGATATACCATACTTTAACACTAATCTAACATACAATATTGAAGTGATTTTTATCAAACTATTTTATCAGATTATTTGAATACTTCAATATCAGTTGGTTGAACTTTGAAATATGAAATTCTTGTAGTCTTTTTGTAGTTGGAATGTGTATGATAATTGAATTCATGATATGGTAAGAGAAAGAGAATTTTGATTGCTAAGTTATTTTTGATAAAATCACTGTAAAATCATTGTAATATTAAACGCATGTGATTATTTTGGTCAGTTTGCCTTATCATGTCAATATTGTATGTTCACGCGGTAATCACATGGGGAACAATCACATGGTATATCATGTCAATATTGTGTGTTCGAGCAATATTTGTATCCCATGTGCCTTAGCGGAGTTAACTCACGCGGTGCATAACACCTGCGTGAGTTAACTCATGCGGCGTGACTTAAGTCACGCATGTGTAAAATTAAGTCACGTTTAATTTACACATGCGTTAGTTAATTAGTGCAGGGGTATTTTGGTCAGTTTGGCTGAGTGGGAGCGAAACTTACTGGATAAAGAGCAGAATTTTAAATTTTTTTCTTCTGATAAATGATGAATGAGACATGTATTAGTTATAGTGGTTGACATCCCAGCTATCTGGCACCCCAAGTCACCATGATACGATATTTTCCTTTTTTTCGCTCTTTTCACTACAAGATAAATGTGTTTTAGGCAACATCTCAAAATAAATCAAATACTCAATAGAAATCAATACAAACAAACAAAAAATCATAGAAGTAGTGAAGTAGAGAACAATAGACCTTAAAAGTAGACCGAAGTTTTAACACTTGAAAATAAAAGCGCAACAAACAAAAAAATATCAACACTAGATTAAACAAAAATAAAATATGAATTGAAAAAAAAAATAAAATTGGATTCACGTGTACTTGAATTGGAAAAAAAAAATTGAATTGGGAAAAAAATAAAAAAATAAAATTGGATTCACGTGTACTTTCAGTACTTGAATTGGAAAAACAAAAATAAAAAAAATTGAATTGAATTGATACTCACGTATCACTGTACAGTACTTGAAATCATAAATCATGCTTGAAGAATATCGCTCATGCTATATGCAAAAATAAAAAATTCAATTAAAAAAAAAGCATAAATCATTCAATTAGAAATTTGGAATTCAAACACTTAAAAGCAATTAGAGAATTGAAACAATCATTATCAAGAGAATTAAAATTAAAAAAAAAACATAAATGTATAACAATTCCCTTGAAGAGAGAATTGACTGATTTTGAAAACTTTTAATTTTTTGGGTTAATAGTGTTTTATCCCTTGTAATATAAGTCATTTTCAGTTTTACTCCCTGTAAAATATTTTTTTTTGGATTTCGTCCTTGTAATTTGAAGATTTTTGGTTTTGGACATTCATGAATTTTGACTGTACAAAATCGAAGATATGGCAGGGGGTAAACCGAAATTTGCTCAAATTAACAGGGGATAAACCGAAATTTACTCAAATTACAAGGGGGTAAGCCTAAATTTGCTCAAGTTACAGGCGGTGAAATTTTCCATGAAGGTCCAAAACCAAAAAATCTTCAAATTACAAGGATGAAATTCAAAAAAAAATATTTTACAGGGGAGAAAACTGGAAATGACCCATATTATAAGGAGGTAAAGCGCTATTAACCCTAATTTTTTTAGGTTTCTTTTTTCATCTGTGTTTCTAATTGCACAAAAAGAGTTGTTTTTTTTTTTTAAGAGTTGGGCCTTTCGATTTTTTTCTCCTTTTTTTTTTGGGTCTATCCACTTTTTTTTTCTTTTCTGTTTTTACATGCTGGCCTTCTTCATCCAAACAAAGCCTTACTGTCTTTTGAGGGTTTTGATGTGGTCCCCCCTCTTGTACATATGTTCCTGTTGGGTATTTGTATTGGCTGCATTATTGCTAAAACAAATATCCTTGTTTGTGTTGTTGGATACAATGTTCCAACATGTTTTAGGCATCTCTGTAAGATGTTGGATACGATATTCCAACATCCTATACGCGCGCTCTTTTGATTTACATCTTCGCACTTTTATCTTTCTTCGTCATTACTTTTTACTTGGTTACCGAAACTATTCTACTACTTGTTCGTCTAAATAATAAATTAATCTTAATTAGTTTAGTACTTGTTAATTAATCCCTGCGGATACGATAATCTTTTATACTACTTATGCGATAGAGTACACTTGCTCTAAGTGTGTTTTTAGTGCAACAAGTTTTTGGCGCCGCTGCTGGGGATTAAGTTAGCAATATTGAACGAAAAAGATTTTTATTACTTTAGACATTTACTGCTTTGATTATTATTATTTTTTTATGTTTATTTTTCATTTTTTTCAATTGTTACTATCAATTGTGCATGCTCACCCTCTCCCAAGAGCCTATTTGTAGTTGATTATATTTTGTAGAACAATCATGGCTGAGAGGAAAACTATGAGAGATTAGATCATGGGTAGTCAAGAAAGAACCATGCCTAAGAGAAAAACTATGGGAGAATACATAGCAAAGGCTAAATTGGAAGCTCTTAGGAGGCGGTTCGAGACATTTACTCCTTGTATACAATGTGGTTTAGTGGGGCATGAGAGCGAAGATTGTTCAACAGGAAATAATTCGGATGATTATGAGATTCTTCTTGACGAGGACCAACATGATGCTTGCTCTTCCAATTGGTACATTGACTATATACCGCCTTGCATGAAACATTTGTGGCCAACAAAGGAGAAGGAGCTAAATATTGATGAGAGACTTACTACCCTGAACGAAAATACCATATTTGAGTCATCTCAAAGTCCTCCATACTCACTTTCCACTCAAGTTGAGCCCAAGCCAGCTGAAGAACCCAATGTTATCACTCTTACTACTGACATAGAGTTAATTAAAGAGCTTGGACATGTTGAACAAGCATTCACAAAAAGGGAAGAAGCTCTTACTGAAGAGAGAACTTATGAGGAGAAAAAACAAGACCCTGAGGTTATGCTCATAGAAGAAAAGCAAAAGACCCCAATCATTTTTGGGCAAATTATATTGGCCATTGGTGATGTTATTGTTGAGGTTCAAAAGGGAAAGGTAAGTTTAAGGCATGGTAATGAAGATGATGTTTTAAATGCTTTAAATACGACTGAAAATTTCTCTGATTTTTTGTTTTCTTATCTTGACAATGTGGTTATTCACAATAGAGTTAAGTATGCAGGACCCTTGTAACGCCCCGGATTTTCATCCAAGACATTAATTAAAATTATTCATTTATTTAGAAAATATGAAAATTTTTTTTTTTTTAACAAATTGTTTAAACGTAACTGATAGAAAGATAAACTATTAAAAATAAATCGATGGAAAATTAATCCTTAGGATTTATTATTCCCAATAGTAGAAATAATAGAGTTCAAAAATATTTTAAAAGTTACAATTACAAATTAATGAAAACTAGTCTTCTTTTCATTGAAAAACCCAATTTGTCCCAGTAAGCGTTTCATCACGTATCACGCTTCATATTTCATCTTTGGTACCTACAACATTATATTAATGTAAGGGTCAATTTCCTTATCCAAATTGGTTCATACTCAAAGCACAAGTACAATGCCACAAAGTAGATAGCATCAAAACTTCTCGATCAAAAGGAAATAAAAATAAACCCAAGTCATACATTGTAAGAAAAGAACTCAAATGCAACTATGCATAAGATGCATGCTCTTAATTACTACATGATCCGGATATAAACAAGTCACAAAGGTTAAACAAGCCACAAAGGCTAACGAGCCACAAAGGCTAAACAAGCCACAAAGGCTATGCAAATGTCATGATAATGAAACAAGCCACCACAAAGGCTATGCATATGCCATGCCATGATGATTAATTTTCAAAAATATATATTCTAGCCATTTAGACAACCACACAACTAAATCATAAACAAATTACATCTTTTTAGTCTCAAACATCACAAAGCAAATAAAACATAATAGAAATCGATATCACATTGTCATATATAAATTTCATAAAAATCCAAACTTGAATAAGCATATATATTTTAATTATTATTATTATTATTATTATTATTTTTCTTTCAAACAACAAGAATTTCTACCACTATTTTATAACAAAGTCCTAGCACTTAGTAAGAACGTATGGGGAAAAAACCCTTACCTTTGCCGCTTTTACTTCCTAGCCAAAACTCTCAATCCACACAAGGGTGTTTACTTTGCTATAAAAGGATTCAACTAGTTTTCTTCTAATACGAGAGTGATACTTTTTTTGTGTGGACTTAAGTGGAGGGATAAGGCTATGTTTTGATTTACCAATTTATAATAAGTGCATTGCTACACGACAACGAGTGATCAATGGTTGAAACGCGTGATCAATGGTTGAACAACAATGCTTGCAATGAGTTACATATATACAAGTAACAAACCTATGATCAAGTGAATTCAATGCAATCATAATAATTGTCATAGAACCTAAAACCGATAACTTGATATGTCTCTATAGTCAACAAGGTAACCGTAAAGTTCTCCTAACATCAATTGCTACTTAAATTTCTATGAATATTTTTAATGCAAATAATCTGTCGAAAACATGTTATATTTTTCCTTTATGGGTGTGAGTACAAAACCAAGCAATCAATAAAATTATTCTCTAGACATAAGGTGTTGAATTCATGTGATATAGACAATGAATGATCATAATTTTAGTCAATAAAAATTGAAGAGTCAATGGAGATGTGGTGATCAATTACCTTAATGACAAATGACACTTATTATTCCTTACTTGACCCAGCACTAGTTAAATACATTCTAAAACTAATTATTTGTCTCTTAGTACTTACTACTTATACACATATAATTCACAAGAAAACTAAATAAAGTAGGAGACACATTACACAAGTTCTATGAAATAATTTAGTAACAACTACACAATAACATTTTAAAATAATATAAATCATTAAATAATAAATTAAGTAACCAAAAATTAAATGATAAATTAAGAATTTTATAAAATACCATGTACAAAATATAGGGACGTTACAACCCTTATGAAAAAATGTCTATTTTGAGGGATCCTAACATAATGGCTGAGGTATTTCAACTGAAAATTTCACTATTATTTGAAGTTCATCCGCCACAAGGAAAAAGAAATAATAATGTGAACCACATGATTAAAAAGTTAAGGGGCAATGCCTTGAAGGTTAAATTTTCCCTTGGAGAGCCTCCTGATTGATTCTTTGGCTACCGTCATGGTCAAAACGTTAAACGAGCGCTTCACAGGAGGCAACCTGTGTTTACTATTTGTTATTTTAGTTTTTTTTCTTTCTAGTTGAGTTTTATTATGTTGGTGTGTTTAGTTTTGTTTTCAGGAGTCAAAAGTTCCTATCAAAAGTGCTCGACTATGTCAAGAAGGCTCACCTCCGATTGAATGCTCTCTCAGGGAAGTTTCTTTTACCCTTGCACACTTATTTTATTTTTTGTTGGTCTGTTTGACAATTTTGCATTGCGGACCATGCTTTGTGCCAGTGTGGGGAAGGGACTACATTTTGATACTTAACCTCTGTTAGTCTTGTCATTTTTCTAGCTTGTTTTGTTTGAATTATGCTATATTGAAAAGTAAATATTAGGCTTTTAAAGGACCCTTAACAAAATTATTTGAACAACTTGTGCTTTACTGTGGTTGTCTTTTGAAAGCTGATTGATAATTATCATAATGTGCCATATTGACTATCTTTTTGTGAACTGTCTGTTATGTTTATTAATGGTAGTTGACTGTTTAAAAAAAATACAAAATGGTTTTGATTGGATGCATGAATGATGAAAATCATCAAATATCCGAGGTTTTTGGTTGAATCAGCAAGAAATGCATGGTGATGATAGAACTTTTGATGATTGCAAGAGTCAAGGTATATGTTTATAGCTTTTCTAGAATGTTTACATGAATTTGAAACTTGTACTTTGTGCAAAAACCATTTCATTCATTGCTTTTCAATAGCTTGTTTAACTTTGAATCACTTAGAACCAACCAAAATGTGAGGCAGCTTTCCATTTTTATTTTTACTATATGCATGGAGACCGACAAGTTGTGTTTTAACTCGGTCGCTTTATGTTGAATCCTGCAGTTTGTTTGAATGTTTGAAAGCATAGACATGATCAAGGCAATTTTTTCAATTTTGAGCAAAAATACTTGACCGTATATAGCCTACCCAGTGAGAAAGAGAGTATTTGATAACCCCTATGAGCCTAAATGACAGAATTTGCAACAATTCTAAACTGTTAAATTCACTAGCCGAGCATATTTAGCCTAAAGAATATACCATACTTTTCCAAATCCAGTTCATTTTTGAATCAATGCAAATTCTATATTTTCTTTTAAATCATAAAATCTTGAACCTTCATTGTTTATTCAAATATTGTCACTTGTCTTAGGATAGGTGAGCATTTGTTTGAGAAATTTGGTTTTGTTCAAGTTTAGGAGATTGGGTTTATAATTTTTTTTTTTTGGGTCAAGTAGCTTAGTGGATAGAGCTCACACATATTAAATGTGGAGAAGTGGGGTGTCAGGAGTTCGAACCCCTGCCCCTGTCCCTACCAACTGAGCTAAGCTCACGGGGACATAATTAATTGATAAGTCCAGTAAGTTGGTGATTTTCAAAGCTATCTTGACAACAAAGAAAAAGGTGAAAAAGAAAAAAAATGTGTAGAAAAAAACTGATGAAGAAAAAAAAATTAAAAAAAATGAGAAAAAATATGTGTAATAAGTTGTCAAGAATAGTTTCTCGATAATTTCACATCACTATAGTGTTATAAAGGGGAATGGTTAATAATAGTTCATGTATTAAGAAATGCTCTCCTATTCTAAGGCCTTTTTGAAAAATTTCTCATATAAATGACAATTTCTTGTAACCCGGTCTCATTACAACCCTTAAAGACCTTTGTGATCTATGCTTGATGCTTTCAAATGAATATGTTTGGGTGTATGCCTAACTTGATCTGGATGTTAACACATTGTCGGATGTGAGTCCCACTTCACATATGAGCGTAAATTTCACTTTTTACTTGTGAGGATTGTGTATTAGGTGTGATTCACACTTAATTTTGCTATTGACTTGGAATGAATGAAATGATGTTTGCATTTAGGATTTGTTTCACTTTCATGTTTTGATTCTAGGATAGTTGTAAATGTGAGTCTTGCACAATGCAATCTAAATTGAGTCATGCATGATCAAAACTTTTCAATCCAAATGTTTGATTTACTAAAAACCTTGTGAGTATCCTTTTTGCATTCATTCTCAAATTGGGCAAGCTTTTTGACACTTCATGTGTATTTTATGGTACTATTTGTAATTTTGGGTCTCTTATAAAGGTTGTCACTATTTTGTGTTTGAAAAGTTATCTTTTGAGTTAGGATATTTGTTCGAGGACAAGCAAAGGTTAAGTGTGGGGAGTTGATAAACCACTCAATTATATGTTTTATATTAATATTTTGGGTATGATTTATTACATTTTATTATATTATTAATTAGATAGCTATCTATTTTTACTTATAGAAAGTAGAAAAGAGAATTAATGAGAAGATTATATTATATATAAGATTCCAATCCATGCCTATGTGAAGCATAAAAACTCTCCCTACACAACATCAACGTGTTGCCATATGCATGATTTTCCCTTTTTAAAATAAAAGAAGTATATGCCCAAGAGAAATTGATTTTATAAGGAAAAGCTAGAGATTTGTTCATCTTCTAACAACAAGTGGCTTCACAATATAATGATAAAAGGTACTTTTTCTTGTCATCTAGCAACAAGTGGGAAGCACACAATTGAAAATTTAAGGAAGGCGGTGATGGAAAGAAGTAAATCCTTAGTGTTGAAGGAATTTTGGGGCGGCGAATTGGAATTTTACATTGCTATATATAGGGCATCGCAAATCAAAGGATGAGAGTTCTTTTTTGGAGATACTTCACACACTACAGATAGAATACACGCTGCAGAGAGGATTGGAATTGAGAGAAGAGAACACGAGAGAGAGTGCATAGTTTTAAAATATAGCTTATGATAAATAAAAAATTAGATAGGCAAATGTTAGTAATCAATTTCTTGTATCAGTATTTACAGTTTGAACAGAAGTCATTTAACTCCTCCAACTCCTTCCCTTAGCTTAAATTACTCAACCCAAAAAAATATACATTTATGATACGCTCAACTTTTTTCGTAAGTCTCAAATATGATTTATGAATCAACTTATTCAGAACATACACTTAATTAGCCCCATTCTCTTTGTGAGGGTAGAAATAGCTTATATATACAATCATGGCTTAATTAAGCTATTTACTAAACACTCCCTAAAAAAAAAAGCAATTAACACTAATCCTTGAAAATTTATTACTCACATATACAATTTTTTTTAGAAGCTAAATTAACTCATTCAATTGACACCGGGGAGAATCAAAACTGAGACCTTGAAGAAAAGCATACTCTCAGATCTCAAGTCAATACCACCGAACCAACCCATGTGGGTGTCCTATATATACAAATTAGCCGCAAAAATTACAAGTTGTAAGTTAAATTCAAAATGTCTTATCTTCATGCCGAATTTGTAACCATCTAACACCAACATTTCAGATTAAAGACTTGTTTGGTCTCTAACATGTGTGTCAACATCTAACATCAATATAGCACCGACAAGTATGGTTACATTCATATATTCCATTTTTTTTCTAATTATTATCGGTGACAATTTGTCAGTGTCTTTGTACTGATGAACAACACAGAGAGCAAAAAAAGGGGGAAATTGGGTACCTTGACTTCTCTGGCGAGGTAGACTATGCCGAATTTGCCTTTCCCAAGTGGTTTTCCGATCTCAAAGTCGTTGATGGAGCATTCCCCATCCACTTTTCGTCGCAAATGTTTGAATTATTTATTTGAGTCCCGCTTTTTTAAGAAGTGAATTCTTCCTTAAAGAAAAAAAACTTAAAAAGTGAAGACGCACTCCCAATTTTCTCCGAAATCAATTCAGTGTTCAATAAGAAAAATAAATCCATGGGAGGGACAATGCATAAGTAGGAGCCGGGTTTGAACCCGGACACCACATTTTTGGACTTTAATCCCTGAACCAAAAATCAATATCCCCAACTTGAATCTCAGGAAACAACCTCTTGGAATGCATTCCTTTCTGTGATGACTCATTTTATACGAGGGAATTCGATGTGATAACATATATAATTGATTTTGTAGAATACATGTGTTGTGTTCTCTTCATTCTTTTGACTTTTCTGAGGGCGCTACAAATCACTACGTTAACTATAAGACACTTCAATGCCAAGATTTTCAGTTAACTATCAAAAATTAAACTTAAATCCAACATCAGGATGATACCACATATATTTAGGGAGAATGTAATGTAATGTAGGTGAAATTAAAACTAAATAAAATTGTGTAATTTTTTAATTGATTTTGTGTACTTGTGCCACTTTATTCGAATTTATTCAATACACAATTTTTTTCGAATTCATGCTGGATTTAATTAACAATTTTATTTGAATTCACGCTGGGTTTAATTATCAATTTTATTCGAATTCATGCTGGTTTTAATTAGCCTTTGAAGACGTTATATTATTTAGATGCCAAAATCATAAAATAAATGCAAATATAAACAAAAATAATACACATAAAATCTCATTTTATTAATATAACTGATACATTTACATTAAGGTATGTTTCTTGTCTAGGGAAGGGGGATTGAGGTAAAACTAGATCTACAATAGAAGAATATGGAGGTGAAGCAAACCCCTATTGGGGGAAAGCAAAACCCTCTTGGGGTGCAAGGTGATGGGGAGAAAGGGAAGAGGAAGGAGAAATAGATTGTGGGGGAGAAAGAGACTGGGGTAAGGTATGTTTCTTGTCTAATGCGAAAAAGACCTTTAATGTCAGCCTTACACCCAAACAAATCACACTTCTTTGTAGTGTTTTTCCATCTCCATTGACCGTTCATACAATTCTTGAAATTTTCAAAGAGGCCTCTTTCTATGAAAGACCAGGGATCGAAAAACATTGTTGTTGTAGAAGGAAGAGGAGGAGAGAGTGAGGAGGAAAGAATGTGAGAAATGATGAAGGTTGGAGGAGTATTTACAGGGGGAGAGAAAGCCTAGGTTGTATCCAACCATTATGGTGAGTCAAAAACGTGTTTTAACATCTAACCACATCCAAAAACGTGTTTTAACACCTAACCACCATCCAAAAACGTGTTTTATGTGGTGCAGAAAGGTGTGTGAGTTAACTCACACCACCGTCCAAAGATGCGTGACTTAACTCACGCAGGGATATTTCAGTCATTTCAGCTGGGAACGAGCGTTTATTGGTGGGAGAAAAGCAGTTTTTTTTTCTTCTTTAGAGCAAATAGTCACTTTAGTTACTGACTCTACACCTCACTGTCACATAGGTCCCTGACTCAGGATTAAATACAAATAAGTTCTTGACTCTGCACTTCCGTTATCACTTTAATCCTTGACGTTAAATAATTTTGTTAAGTGTGTCACAGAGATTATTGTTAAAGTAAAAAATGGTCACTTTAGTCCCTGAACCGAAAATCATTATCCCCAACTTGAATCTCAAATCCTAAATCCCTAAATGTCATCCTAAATACTTTAAATTGAAAATCTCAAATCCCTAATTTATTATCTTATTTGACAATATTAATATAACATTTTTATTTGTTTTTTTTTTCAAAATATAGGGTTCTATTATTTAAAATTAAAAAATAGAGATTAATGATATCAACATTTTTTTTTTTTTGTTACACAATTGGTTGTTTAATACTGTGGACAAAGTTTTATCGTTAAGCATAAAAAGAATACATAAAACTTTCAATACAATTTATAAAATGGTCACCATAAAAAAAATTAAACAAATGAAAAACTCATTCAAACATTTCATCAAACACTTGGAGTGCAAATTATACATAAACCCGAAAACTCATAACTACAACATAAACATGCAAACATCTAAACAATTAAGCAAAATAAGTCATTTACATGTAACATTGTATCATTTCTTGCCAAAAAAATGAAAATTTAAACAAACCCTAAAACTAAAAAAATTCTAATTTAAAAGGAAAAATCTAACATATAAACATAAAAAGGTTAATGGTGTTTGATTATGAAAACTTACTTGTTATTGAACTGTTTTTTAATTTGAACTTGAATGAAATTTGGATTTGGGTGATTTGAGAGAGATTTTTGAGATTTTAGATGTGAAAGAGGAAATGAGGTTCTGTCTGACCTTTAAAATGACACGCAGCGTGAGTTAAGTCATGCAGCTTTAACACATGCATGAGTTAACTCACGCCAAGGGCATTTTCATAAGTCCTGTTGGGAGTGAGCAAAACTTGTTGGGAGAAGAGCATAATTCAAGAAAAAAATTCATATTAATCCATGATATTTTTATGGGTTATGCTAATAAATGTCCTTAGGGTACTAGTTAAAAATTTTAAAAAAGGAAACAATTATTAAATTTTATGTAAAAAAAAGTTACTTTTTGGTATTTCAATTAGTCAAATACACAATTTCGAAGATACAATTTATACTTTTAGTTTCTAAACAAATGCCCCAAGGACACTTGTTAGGTAACAATTTGGTGCTTTATGTTTTTTTTCATTTCAATTTTGTCATTTTGATCCTTTTTCATATGGTTTTCCGATAAAGATATGAGAGATGTAGTGGTGGTTCTCAAATAAGGATGACTGATGTCGCGGTGGTTCATGATGCTCTGATGTGGAGGAAAGAAACTTACGCCGCGAAGAAGAATGGTGCATCCAGTCATCTTAGCACTTCAATACTCAAGTAAATATATGAGATATGTGGATTGTGTGCGGAAATTGGGTGAATCAGATTGTACCTTGAGCGTGACGCTGAGTCATGCTTATATAGATGAAGAGGCCGATAATTGCCTATGAGTTTTGCGGTGTGATTCCTTGAAGCCGTTAGAGATGATTCTAGTGTGCTTATGTGCAACAATATGCACATGGCTCCATGCACACCTTCACGATAATTTTCTTTGAGTAATGTGGGTCTTGGCTTTATTAGGCCATTTGTATTGGGATTTATGTCGGTCTGGAACAGTTGCATTGGAAGTGAAATAGAACAATTAACAATTTAACCCTTGGTGACACAAGTTTATCTACTGCCATAAGTTTTGTGGTTGAAGATTTATAGAATGGGTCTCTTTGGATTGACTTTTTTGTATTTATCTACTAACAAAAGATTTGCTATGTTTTACAACAATTCAACAAGCACACCGATTTATGCAAGTTTATGTGCATCGTGGACTACATAAATAGTCGGTGCAATGTGGACCACTGAAAAGTCTTGTACTTGACGTGTTCAGATTATAAAATCCAAAATGTACCCCACCATTCAAATGTACCACACCATAAAAAGTACGATTTTTAAGACATTATATGTCTGATTTTGGGATATTTTGGTCATACTCATTACGTTTTTTTGGTAGGTCAGCAACTAATCAACAAGACTTGACCATGTTTTTTTGACAATGAATTGATAAAATGTTACACTCTATACACTCATTCTTTACAAATCCTCCCTGTAAATATCCACCAATCTCACATTCTCTCCTTCACTTTTCTCCTCTCATTTTTGATTATTTTAAATTGCCTTGTTAATATTATATGTCAATGTTGGTTATTTAAACTTGGGCAATATAAAGTTTTAGATCATATAATCCAAAACATGGTTCAAATTATATAATTGGAGCAAAGTGTGTTTCGAGAAAAAAGTAGGGCACTTGAGTAACTCCCAAATTTAATCATCAAATCTCATTGGTTTCGAATACTATGTTTTCTGTCACAAAATTTTGGTTGATTTATAGGCTTGAATGAGAATATCCCAGCTGAAAAAATGTGTTCTCCTTGCAACTTTTTCTTTAGGCTTAGTGAAGATGAAGTAGAAGCTGAGGCTATAGCACAATTTGGTTCATTGTTACTTAACTACTTAAAGCTACACACTTTGATTCTCATCACATATTTTTTAAATAAAAAAGGTAGTTTCACTTTGAATTCTCCTTGTTCATTTGGGATTTAAAGATTTGAGGATTAAATTCAGGATTTAGGAATTTAAAAGATTTAATTTAATGATATTGATTTTTGGTTCAGGGATCAAATTGACAATTTGTACTTTCACTTTAGTTATCTGTGACACCTTAGGCACGCCACCTTATGCACGCCACCTCATCAGTTAACAGAAGTTTTTAATGTCAAAGACTAAACTGATAACGGAAGTGTACATACTACTTTGTATTTAATCGTGAGTCATGAACCTTTGTGACAGCGAGGTGCAAAATCAGGGATTAAAGTGACCATTTACTCATTTAATATTGTTCGGGTCAGTCCATTTGAATATTGTTTGGGCCAAAGAATGAATGAATGAATGAATACCCCGGTTTCAATTACATCAAACCGAAGAAAACCTACTGTATATATATAATCCTAAATCTCTTCTGTTGAGTGTGCAGTGCAGCGCCGCATTCTCAGATTCTCATTTTCAGATACTATTGAATGTGCGGCGCCGCATTCTCTAAGATTTTCATTTTCAGATAATTCGCTCCCAAATTCATACTCACATACTCATTCCATACACTATCTAGAATCTAGACTAGACTAGGGTACGCGTTAAACTCTCTCTCAACATCCCCAATGATAGAGCTCCGGCTACAATCTTCGTTGCAAGTTCCCACTAAGCTTCGGCATAAGGACTTGCTTTTGTGTTCAACTGTGATTTCTTTGATTAATTGGGTAATAGATTTTTCCTTAAACTTCCATCAATTTATAGTGTTATGTTTATCAGTTATATGTTTTCATATTTAACTACAAACTTGGGTGTTATTTCTAGAAATTAGTATGGGTGATTAATTAGTGAATAAGGGATTTTCTTTTAATTTTTGTTGGAAAAATTAAGCCTAAGGGTTTAGGATTTCGACTTAGCACTAAACCATAAGGTAACTGTCATTGTAATTTTTGTTGGAAAAATAAACACTTAAAGATTAAATTTTGTTTGTTACATAATTTAAGATTATATTTGATTTGGATAGTTGATGAACAAGAAGTTGTTCTGGTTTTTGTTAAGTGTATTTGTTATGTATTTTAGATTCCTAAATGCTATCTAGTTTTGTTGTTTTGCTTCATATGATGGTGAATGAATTAAAACACTTAATTCAATTTTGTTTGTTGCATTATATAATATTATACTTGATTTGGATAATTGATGAACAATAAGCTGTTCTGGTTTTTGTCAAGTGTATTTGTGATTTGTTTTAGATTATTAAATGCTATCTAGTTTTGTGGTTTTGCTTCATAAGTTGGTGAATGAGATTTTGCTAATAGTTGTCTTGTGATTGTGCTGAAATGGGTAATTCGCTATATGTGGTCTATATGTTATCTAGAATATTTGTAATTAATCTTTCTCCCTTGATGCAGAGAAATACACTTCTCCAAAGCACCAGAAGCTAACTACTTGGATGCTGCTATTGTCACTACGCTTCAAATTCGTACAACTCAACTTCCCGTAGATATATTAGTATTCCTTACTGGTCAAGAAGAAATTGAAACCGTAGAAGAAATTCTTAAGCATCCAATGAGAGGTTTGGGGGCTAAAATAGCTGAGTTAATTATACGCCCTATATATGCCAACCTACCAACTGAAATACAAGCTAGAATTTTTGAACCCACACCTAAAGGGTTTAGAAAGGTAGTCCTTGCCACCAATATTGCAGAAACGTAATTGACAATTGATGGGATCAAGTATGTCATTGATCAAGGATTCTTTAAGATGAAATGGATTCTTTACTAGTAACTCCCATCTCAAAAGCTTCAGCAATGCAAAAAGTTGGTCGGTCTATCAGATTAGGTTTTAGTCAGTGCTTCCGATTGTATACTGCATATAGTTTTCAAAATGATTTGGATGATAACACGATACCCGAAATACAAAGGACTGGCCTTACAAATGTAGTCTTAACTTTAAACAGTCTTTGTCTTAAGAATTGCAAGTTGTTCCGTTTCGATTTTATGAATACGCCGCAAGCTGATGCCATAAAGAATGCAATGGAGCTTATGTATAATCCAGGTGCTTTAAATTGGCATGGCAAGTTAACTAAGGTAGGCACACAGATGGCAAAGTTCCCACTTCATCCTATGTTGTAAAAAATGATAGTTGCTTCAGACAAACAAGTGTTCTGATGAAATAATCTCTATTGTTACTATGCTTTCTGTTGGAAACTCAATATTCTTCCGTCCGAAAGATAAACAACTGTTATGAGAATTATGAAACGTGCTAGGGATATCTGCAATCAACTAGCAGGTCTATTGGATAGGGTTGAGATTGAACTAACTTCCAATTTCAATTATCTAGATGCCGTCAGGAAATCCATAATATCTGGATTTTTTGCACACTCTGCGAAGCTGCAAAAGAATACTACTTATCGAAGGTTCAAACATATACAAACTGTTCACATACATCCTAGTTTGGGGCTGGCAAAGGTTATTCCCAGATTGGTTTCGGAAAGAGGGCATATACTTTTAATTGTTTTGTTTGATCAAAGGGTCAAGCTATATTTTTTGCAAACTATTTTCTGTATACTATTTCTTACCTACTCAAATCTCGATTAAGGCAAGTTTAGACCTTAGAGTTGTCGGCAACTATTCGGTATACCAAATTGAAAATGTGGATATAGACTGGAAGAAGGTTGTCAAATTAGAACAGATAAATTGAAATTGAAAGTGTACTGCTTCCATTGCTCACATTGTTCATCAAAAGTGTTTTTAATTTACCAACTGAAAATTAAAAGCGTTTTTAATTTCAGTTATTGATCAGTTAAAATTGTGTTTTTAACTGTGCAACAATTTCAGTTTAGAACTTTTATTGATCAGTTTTTAATTTACCAACTTGATAATGCAATGTTTAGATTCATTTACCAACATGAAATTGATGCATCACTTTGTAAACACAATTTTCAAACAATGTTTATATCAGCCGGATTCCGAAGATAATTTTACTGTATGAATCCACACCTGACGTAAAGTAAACCTACAATATGTTATTTCACCAAACTAATGTAAAAATACACCTTCAATTACATTCTTCAAAAGACTCAACATGATTATAAAATGCATGGACTTCAAACAAAGACTCGACAATGCACATATCACCAAACTATATTATATAATTATCACCATCATATAATATATTCACCAAATCATCACCATTTGCATTATCAAGTATTTACATCCACACAATTCAACAAGTTATAGTCAAACAAGGAGTCATCCCCGTGAGCTTAGCTCAGTTGGTAGGGATATTGCATATTATATGCAGGAGCTGGGGTTCGAACCCCGGACACTCCACTTCTCCACAATTAAATTGTGTGAGCTCTAGCCACTAGGCTACTTGACAAAAAAAAATCAAACAAGGAGTCATCATCATATTCATAAATCAACAATTATCACCCTAAAGGAACACATTGTTTCATAAATAACCAAATCGCATAAAGACGGATATTTCACCACATCATGATAACAACATTTAGTACACCAATCAAATATTGATTCATTCTCAAGTCACCATGTTATCATGTTTACAAAGCCATTTGCGATAAGATCATAAATATTCATTTTCACATAGTTTGTATATTTTCACTATATCGCCTATTTTCATTTTCAACAACAAAATGAGGTTCCAAGTTCTTACACATCATTTAAACATCTTTACAAACTACCTAACATCTTAGTAAACCAATTCAAGCCTTTTCGTTTCACAAAGTTCCTTTGTTTCGCCAAATTTCCAAAGTTCGTCTCTTTTTGACACATGATTCAAAGCCAAAACAAATTCAAAGTAAAGCCATGTTTAAACACTCTTAGAAGTTCAATTGCACTTTCAATAGATAGGGTTAGGTGTTTGGAACTCATAGGGATACTTAAAAGTTCTAAAAAAAAGCGAAAAATCAGCTTTCCGAGCACCTGTAAAACACGCACGATCGTGCGTGATAGAAGCATGATCGTGATGACCAAGTGTAAACCAGCCGCACGGTTCGTGCCTTCAGGGTGCACAGTTGTGCCTCTGTGACAGCACATGATTTTCCAATTTTTCGTTTTTCGCGCGTAAAATTCCGATTGTCGATCCGTTTTCTCCTACACATTCCAATCACTTAAACCTATCATATTCTACTGTAAAATCACATTTTCCTATCTCAAAACAACTTACTCTAATTCTTTCAAAATCACTTACTTCACAAAAATACTTAAAACAACTTTTTACTTCAAAATCCAATTTTCTTCCAAACAACCCCATACCGAAAACTTATATTTCAAAACAGAAATTCTATTCATTCTAACTTAACACAACAACATCATTAATTCACTCCAATTCATCAAAATCAAATTTCTCCATTTTTGACCCATTTTCTCAAAAATCATCAGAACACCACAACTTATTCAAACTTCACAATTATCATCTTCAAATTCATGAATTCACATCAATCACATATACCCAACAACAATTATCGCATATTCATCATGAATTCAACATCAAGTAATAACAACATCATCATTTTGAACACTCTAAGCCAAAACTTCACAATAATCATTTCTACATGGTTCTACAATGAAATTTAAGTACCCACAACAAGTTTCCAACAAATTTCACATATTCAAAATCATCACTTAACTAGGAACACAAAAATCAACATTAAAAATCATCAAAATCATAATTCATACAAAAGCACTTACGATCCATATGTAGAAAAATGAGATTATAGCTTATTTGATGATATAGGACTATCCCCCTTACCTTAAACCTTCAAATTCACTAATTTAGGTTTCACTTTCCCTTCTAACTCCTTAGCTCTAGCTTTCCTCTTCTCCAAGTTCTTCCTCTTCTACTCTTCTCTCTTTCTTCCCGCTTTCTCTCTCTAGTCACTCTATCTTTTGTTATGAGAATGATATGTTTCTAACCCTAATTTTCTTTCCTGAGTTAAGTATATATAGGCCCTGTTTGGTAAAAGTAGCGGATGATTGATAAGCTAGCTGATAGTTGATAGCTTATAGCTGATGGCTAATGACTGATAGCTTATAGTTTATAACTGATGACTTATGACTAAGAGCTGATAAGCTAATTGAAGTGTTTGGTAAAATTAGTTGTTCAACTAGTTGATACATGTAAAATGACATTAAAGGGTATTATATATATAATAAAGAGAAGGGATGGCGGCTTCATCCTTTGCACACCTTGTGCGGGGTGAACCATTGTTAATATATGCATCATTTTAGCTTGTTCAAAAAAAAACTTGTGTAAAAAAAAATTGAGAGAAAGTTCGGTCAAAAAATCAAAAGATATACGTTATGTCAAAAAATATAAAGGGTACGATAGGACAACAAAAATAAAAAATATTTTGTTTCGAATTTGATTCACTGAATTAACAAGATACTTATTTGAGAGGGAATTAGCATGATCTTTATTAACGTCCAGTCCAAAACATAAAATTTATTCGCACTACTTACGTAGTTAATTATGATAAAGGGTACATATGTATTTTACATAAAATAATAAGGGTAATTGTGGAAGAAAAAATAATAAGCTATAAGTTATAAGTTCAAACGCTACTTGAAATAGCGTTTGAAAAATAAGCTATAAGCTTGTAAAATAAGCTATAAGCTCATGGTGAAAAGTCTATTACCAAACATGGTTTTTTTTTTTGTCAGACGACCGTATAAGCTATCTGCTATAAGCTACAAGCTTGTTTCTTGGCATTGTCAAATAGAGCCACACTACTCCCCAATGGGCTAGGTTTCTAGTGTTCACAATGGGTCTAAACTCTTGCTAATAATTCTAAAAAGTTACTACTCACTACTTGCTAAAATATTGAATAATTATCATCTCGAAATAATTACCTCAATTCGCTACTAACTTAGTAAAAGTAACTATTCTCACTAAAGCATTAGAAATAACCTCCCCAGTAAAATTACTAATTTACCCATACTTACCAAATGACCAAAATACCCTTAATCATATAATAAAATACCCTTATAGGCTAAAAATCCACTAATCCCAATTCAAATACACACATAAGCAAATAAGCACATATAAACACACATAATAAATAAATAAAATAATCCTAGCTAAAAACGGGCTGTTACAACTCTCCCCACTTAAAAGGATTTTCGCCCTCGAAAATTACCTATAGAAACCAACTATGGATACGATTCCCTCAAACGACTCTCTGATTCCCAAGTAGCGCTCTCCCCGGTTGGTCCAAACCAAATCACTTTCACCAATACAATCTCTTTTCCTCTTAAGTGCTTGACTTCTCTATAGCTTCCGGTCCTAACAAAGCACTTTCTCCCGACTCATACCAACACAACGGAGTCCTACACCTCCTTCCATACAAAGCCTCAAACAGTTCCATACCAATACTAGAATGAAAACTATTGTTTTAAGTAAACTCAATAAACGGTAAACATTTAGCCCAACTTACACCCTGTTCCAAAACACAAGCCCTCAACAAATCTTCCAAAGATTGAATAGTCATCTCGGTCTGACCATCAGACGGAGGATGATAAGCAGAACTCAACCTCAACTTAGTTACCAAAGCTGCTTGCAGGCTTTCCCAAAACTTCGAAGTAAACTTCGGGTCTCTATCTAACACAATGCTATATGGAATACTATGCAATCTGACAATGTAACGCCCCGTTTTTTTAGCATAAAAAATTGCGTCTGTTTTTTTTTTAACGAAAGAAAAGTGTTAAACTTTTTTATTCATAAGTCATAAACTTTTATTCACAAAATATATTAAATGATCCTTTTAAAAATGAATGTCAGAGTAATATAGAGTTTCGTATGACAACTCAATAATTTATAAGACATGATTACATACCTACGTAGAGGGGGAAATTTCCTATCAAAAGTACTATCCAAAATTGAAAGACTACTAAGCTTATCTTTCACTCTAAAATGAAGAAACTTGGGTACTAGACCCTTTAATGACATTAAACTCAAATTTGGCTCCCTACTAACTATATGGCTGGTTGCGAGTACGTTGCCCGAAAATGAGACCTGTCCTGAGGTCGGGTTAAATCCCCAAGACATAGTAGTTGATGACAGTCCGTCATTCCACATATTTAGAGTCTTTTTATAATATTTTTGAGTTCACAAGCAAGCTTAAGCAACAACAAAATCAAGAAAAACTGAAGAAACTGAAAAAAGGGAATCGTGTCATGATTACTGAAAAACGTGTCACGATTTGGAGTTATCAAGAAACATGCATTCGACATTGGTGAAAACGTGTCACGATGGCAAAAACGTGACACGATTATGGAAACCCTAATTTGGGTGGTTTGTTACACAAGGCAGAAACGTGTCACGATTTACTTAAATCGTGCCACGATTTTAGGAGCAGCTGTTGCCTATTTAAGTTGAAGACCATTCTGAAAACAAGGGTTACAAATTGAGGAGAGCAAAGTGCGATTTTGAGACCTAAAGACGGCTAGGAGGGCAATTTCTTCAACCTTCTATAAGTTCATGTATGTTTTGATTCCATTATTGATTATGCTATTTGTAAACTCGATTATGAGTAGCTAAATCTCTTAGAGATTAGGTCTGAGATGATTCTTTGTAACCCTAATTGATTCATGTTGCTGTGAAACTCTATTTACTGTGAATGACAATCTAGTTTTTATTCAATTCAATTGTTCTTAATGCTTTTTATATCCTGATCAAATATAAACATGATTTAGTGAGAACGAATGACTGTTGACCATAGCTTTCGACTTACACCTAATTGAATTGTTCTAATAAACTTGGTTAGTCTAGGAATATGGATAATCGTTTGTTAGTGATATTAGGTTAATGTGCTTAAACCTTTAAAGATTATTAGACCACCTAAGGAATTAGGGGCTGTAGTTTGAGGAGAGGGTCCTAACTCAAGGGATTGATTATGACTATTTTGGTAACTATCGTGGAACTAGAAAATCATTCATAAGAATAGGTGCAGTATACCAATTAGGGGAACTTAGATGATTCAAAAGACCTGATCTCATCTCTCTTCATATTTTCTAACCAAATCTATATTTTCTAACCAAATATTTATTTTATGTTATTTAATTTTATGAAATCAAATCAAATCTACTGCCTAGGGCAAACAAAATAATTTATACATCCTAAATATTTACTTTATTGCTAAATTGAGATTGACACAGTACTCGTGGATACAGACTTATTTTATTACTTCGATAGTTTTTGGTACACTTGCCAAACGTCTATCAGTAGTCCAAATACCAAGGAAGCTGAACTCTGTCGCCTCTGATGGAAGCGTCTCGGGATCCCATGGTGCCATCATAATCTATGGTATATAGTCCACACATCCACTGAAAGGGTCACCAATCCGAAAATAACTAATATCCAGGAAGCATAAACAGAGTAAACATTATACGTCGATTAAAGATCTCATTTTAACCCACGTATGGAAACAAGTAGAAATTAAGATTATTAAAAATTATTAAGACATTCCTAATGCAATGCCTATATGTCGATGCATATGATTCCGGAAATTATCACCGCCGAGGGTTGTGGCAGCACCACTAAGGACTCGATGGTCCACTATGGGATAAGGTGGTTTAAAACGCACCCCGTGCCACCTCTCCGGTGTTCATCTCGTGACTCCTCTTTGGTAGCCACGTAACTATGAAATGCATGAGCATATGATTCCCCTTGTATGCTAAGCATTTCAAAACATATGCAATATCTCAAATATATCATCAACATATGTAAACAATTAATCTCAATAATATATTTTGCATAGTAAACATTTATTTACTTTAAGAACTAGGCATTCTCAAATACGTAAGCAAATACATAGCAATTATAAACATAAATATTATTTTATTTTTATGAAAATTTAGATAAAAATAGAGAGATGCCCTTACCTCGACTAGCTTTTTGTCAAAACAAATATGTCTTTCTCTCTTTTACTTCTTTTAGTAATCAAACTCCCCCAATAACTCAATAGCTTTCACATGGATGATATTGTAGACATTTTTCTCACACCAATAGCCCTCCAAGTAAAGGTATTTATTTCTCTTCTTACTCACTTCCCCAACTATCGCTCCAACACTCACAATCTCACTTTTTCTCAAAGTTCACAACACCAACACTCAAGGAAACGGAAAAGAAAACTAAAGGAGTACAAAGAGAGATGATCGGATTCGAGAGAAAGCAAGAAAGATAGAACATAACTAGTTTCTACCCAAGGAGACCACGATGTTGAAGATCAAGAATAAGGCCAGAATTTATTGTTACTATTATTATTTATTTTATTTTTTTAGATAAAAGCTAACACTATTAGAAGTTTTCCCTTTCTAAAATTAACTAACACTTCAAAATTACTTTCGATTAAGATAAATTCTAACTTTGATAAAGGTTGTCTTATTTTAAACATGTCTTGAATTATGATAATCTTAATGTTTGTCTCTAAATTTTTACGAAAAATTCTACAAAATCTCTTTTATTTTTATGTCCTTTCTCAAACTTCGTTAAAACTTTAAACGCGCAATTTAAATTTATCAACAACGTCATGAATATTATTTTCCATTATTGTTCAATCAAATAAGTTCATCCTTAAGTCATTTATTTATTATTATTTCTAAAGGACTAAAGACACACATAATGAAACTATTATTTTCTAAAACGTTACTTTGAGAAAAGAAATCTAGCCGGTATAAACTTTTATTCTAAAGCTCCCATTCTAAAAATATTAGTATCTTTAGTGTGTAATACCTATCCTTTTTAGTTACTAACTAACTCATTGGTTTTAGACCCAAAGTAATAACAAAGGTTCAATTTTAAGATTCCCTTAAAACTACCAAAAGTAGAAAAATTCAGTCATGTTAAATAATCTATTTCACACCAAAACTAAGTTTCATTCCAAAGTCCATAACTTCAACTCTTAAGTCTACTTAAATTAACTTAACATTATTATTTTTTTCTTTATACGGACAGTTATATATTTTATTTTTCTTTTCATCGGATTGTAGTTCTATATGTATCCATAGACGGAGGTGAAATCACTTGAAGATTGACTAAATAAAAAGAGACTGAGTAATTGTTAGAAAAGATGTGAAACCAGATTAATAAATGATTCTACTTTATTTTTAATATAAATAAACCTTACTAATCAATTTTTTTCTTCTTCTTTCTAAAAAAGAATATATTTGTTTTCTTTTTCGTAAGTAGTTCTTGTGATGATACTAGATTAGATCATCAAATGAAAAATGAAATAAGATAGCTTCAGAATTTTCTTATAGCATCAAACCACTTTAGATGAAATAGACAATAAGAGTAAAAGTTAAAAGCCAAAGCAATACCAAAATAAATGGAGGTGGAAATAAGAGGGCAAGGCAAAACCTAACATGACTGTGAAAATAATCTAATGGGTTTTAACATAATAAAACAGGACAAGTGATTTTATCATCATCATCATCATACCGTTAAGTGTTGTTACTTGAGTCACAAGCTTTGTATCATTGGCTATATATATGCCAAACACTTAGTGAAATGTTAATGAGAGTTTTGCCACATTCTAACAAGTGGTATCAGGAACCTTATGGGGTCCTAAGTTTTCCCTCCAAATAGAGAAACACGGTTTTATTTGGGGGGAGAGAGAGGGAGGGGGAGGGGGAGGGGTAGAGGGAGAGGGATAGGGAGGGAGGGGGAGAGAGAGAGAGCAAGTTTGTTACGGCGGTTATACAGTTGGTTACGGCGGCTCCAGTCATCTTCAACAATGACGGAATCATCCTCATTCCTTCAACCTGAAATTCCCAAGTTCGATGGTTTCTATGATTATTGGTCTATGTTAATGGAGAATCTTCTTCGTTCCAAAGAATATTGGAATCTTATTGAAAATGGCGTCACCATTGCTCCTCCAAACGCAACACGAGAACAACAGAAACTTGCAGATGAAAGCAAGCTTCGTGATTTGAAAGCGAAGAACTATCTCTTTCAATCCATTGATTGTTCAATCATGGAAACAATTCTTGTTCGTGATACTGCTAACGACATATGGGATTCCATGCATAGAAAATATCAAGGCTCAACAAAGGTTAAAAGAGCTCAATTGCAAACTCTTCGTCGTGAATTTGAAGTTCTTGCCATGAAACACAGTGAATCCGTAAATGATTACATTGGAAGAACTCTTGCAATTGCAAACTACATGACATCACATGGTGAAAGATTGGAACAAACTGTTATTGTGGAGAAGGTTTATGTACATGTTCTATGACTCCAAAGTTCAACTATGTAGTGTGTTCAATTGAAGAATTTAATGATGACACTGCTCTCAGTGTTGATGAATTAGAAAGCAGACTTCTTGTTCATGATCAAAGAATGCAAGTTCATCATTCAAACGAAGAACAACAAGCATTGAAGGTTTCTCAGTCTGGAAGAGGTTATGGAAGAGGTAGAGGAGCAAGAACTGGTTTCAGAGGCCATGGTGGACGTGGAAGAGGAAGAGTGGATAAAGAATTCATTGAATGATGGTATGTGGCTGCAGGTTTGACTGAGATTAATTTGACTTTTGAAGTTAGTTTTCCTTTTAGCATCTTAAAGAAAAAGCTTATAAATTTAAAGTTTCATTCTTCCCCTAAAATAGACCAAGTTTGTCTAAACTATCAATATCTTCCCCAAAAAGCATCTATTCTAGAAAATATGGGAATGTCAGAATTTCAATTTCTGCGAATCAATCAGTTGGCGCACAGGTCACAATACTTCGTATTGAAATTACTATTCATTGAATTATAATTATTGGTTGTGAAAAGGTCGATAAGGATGTATGGATGTTACCTTTTATGTATGTGAAATTGAGTTAATACTCACTAACATATGTTGGATAATCAAAGTGCATTGGGGAAAATGAGCTATTAATTATGCGTGAACCTTCTCAAGAGAATTTGCATTGATAAAGTCTTTTTTACAATGATCAGAAGAATGGCCAATTGAATTGCAATTGAAACAAAAGTATGGAGGTAGCTCATATTCAATCTCAATTTCAAAAGAATACTTCTCTCTTTCAACCCACAAAGAGTCAGGAAGAAAACCAGCCATATTCATATCAACTAATACTCTTGCATAGTGACCAAATGCATGGTTTTTAGTGTTGTCATCAATTGTTAAAGGTGTACCAATAGCCCCAACAATCTCAAATAAAATTCTAGGATGCCAATATACTAGAGAGAGGTAATGAAAATGGACCCATACCTGACTATGAGTTTGTTTTTGACAAGAAGAGATAAAATCCAGAGATCGTCGAGAAAGTCGTAGCAATCCTGGTTTCAAGTTCCATGCACCATTTGACCAAACACTTCTAAGATCATCTGCAGAGGAGAAGCGAAATTCAAAAAAGCCCCGACCTAAGGGAACCATCTTCCACTGGTCGATAGGTTTCCATAAGCGCAAGAGTTTCTCACGCAAATCTTTAGAGGAAAAGGGCTTATCACCACGAGAGAACACCAATCTTCCATGAAGATAATTGGTGCAATTAGAGAGACCGGATTGGTAAAGATCTTCCGGAATTTTGATTGAAAAAGAATCACCTTTCAAACAAGGTTTTGGGAGATCAGACAAAGATACAT
>Ga0228711_1000745_pt1 | contig 43203 bp, 27 predicted proteins | sample MedpolnodulmetaG_2_FD_177996 | JGI IMG/M metagenome (GOLD analysis project Ga0228711, IMG submission 177996) | Root nodule microbial communities from Medicago polymorpha collected in Santa Monica, California, United States - brown nodules | ecosystem: Host-associated > Plants > Roots > Nodule...
AAAAAAAAAAAAAAAAAAAAAAACTGATTGTATTGAAGCTATCACACTAATTAGCATTGAGGTCCTACTCTTGTACTCTTTGTTTTCAATGTGTTATTGAATGATTTGTTTTCCAAAATGGTAGGGTAGTTAAAATGAAAAGAAGGTAACTAGTGTATTGAAAGAAACTACCAACTTCATAGCACCAAATATAGGAGTTTTGTTTTGAAAATCATGAAGGTGTGGTCCAATGTGTAGTGCTGAGTAAGTAATAAAGATACTAATTCTAGTTACAGGAAGCTCCACCAAGGGACAACCAGGTTTCAGCCAGCTATAGCTTTTATGTGTGTGCGTGTTGATTTTAGAACCTCATGGTTGTGTAAAATAATAATTGTGTAGTTTGAAAGTAAAAGAAAGGTGGCATAACATTGAGTTATATGACATGCCACCACCACCAACACCATGGATTGAATTTTGAATATACAAGATAACAGTTACTTACTGTTGATTCAGCTTTATGTACTATGAAGAATCTATAAGCAAGAAGAATAAAAAAGGGTACATTGTATTTATCATTTTGGCGCAGTCAGTAATACGTTTATTTTTATTCTTTGTAAATAATTTAATAGATATTGGAGTTATTTGCTCACTCTCGACTGCACTTTTTATCTTTAGATGATCGATATCCGAAAACCTTAAAATAGAAAGAAAAGAGCTATCAACAAACACACCACAGTCACTCTTAAAATATAATGCCGCAATAGCCGATTCATCTACAACCAACAACAGAAGGAAATGCATATTAACTTGGCATAAGATCTATCGCGGAAAAAGGCTGGAAATGTTGGAAATTACTAATGTGAAAAGCACAAAATGATGAATAGCACAAAAAGTAATGGATAGAAAGCTAAACAAGCACTCCCAGTTATAAATTACATCCCTTATATCACATTTACATCTCAAGAAAGCCCACAAATAAAACCACTAGCAGCTAACCATATGTCCACAAAACTCCACATAATCTGAATTTCTTGCAGTAAACTCATTGTTAAATAAGATATACTTCCAACTAGAAGCGTTCATTCAGTTCATAGTCATGAGGTAGATTTAACAATTTGAATATCTAATGGCTCTCAACAACCTGTAATTAATAGTTTCATTGAACTGCAGCAACGGCAAGAGAGGAAGCGAACCTTGAGGCAAGAACTGCTTCATTGCTTATAGACGTGGATGCAACAGCCACATCTTCCAATTTCTTCCACATGGATTCCCGCCTCTCTTGCTTCTCTCGTTCCTTGATTTCATCTTCTTGGAATTTGATCATACATTCATCAAAAAGTGAATGATCAGCATCTGAGAATATTTTTCTCACATTCAGAGTCAAACTCTGGACAGCTTGGTTCCAGTGGCCCCGTGCATTTTTCTCCAAAGCAGGGAAGATTATCGGTAGTATCACTTTGCAGTTTTGTATTATCAAATTTCTAATATGATCGTTGTTCCACAGAAACAGTGCACGTTCAGCTACCTGCAGCCAGAATCAAGTCCACATTCAATTTCCTATTTTGTACTTAATATGTATTGCATATTAAAGCAGCTAGTAACACTGACCCAAACATACGAATTTTGAAGTTTGTAATAATACAAGGTTTAACTAAAAAACAACTACACATTAATGGGAACAGAAGTTCAGCTTCGAAGCAAAGTTAGACAGACATTTCATATAAACAATAACAGTTACCAAAGTCAATTTAAATCATTAATTCATAAAGTCAAAAGCATAAGATAATTGGTGATTCTCTGAAATCGTCAAGGTGAATTAGTCTTTGTAATATTTTTTAGGGAATATATTAGAGGATATAGTAGACTTCAAAATATATTTGCAAACATAGCCAATACTACCACCACAAAGTCGAACGTAATTCCAGCCTAAATGAGTTCTATGAATTTCTACTGTTGAGGAAGATTTTATTATTGTTTAGAAGGAAAAGAGATGATGATTGGGAAAGTAAACTATCCTCCTAGAAAAGTGAAAAAATCAAAATCTGCAAAAACAAAAGCGGAAAAACCAGGAAGGGTGAAATGTTATCTCAGAAGAGCTATCCAAGACTGTTGCAAGTTCAATAATGAATGTACCCCGATGCATCACATCCCCCCTAAAACCAACCCTTTTTTATTTAAAAACAGAAGACTCCCCCACTGCCATATTGAATGACACCACAAACAGCTCACTTCCAAAATGCTTTACAATCCTATCACATTCTGAAGCCCTAAAAAGAATGAGACCAAAATTACACAATCATAGATAGCAAACTGTAGAGCAGGCAAGCAAACTCACAAATTAAGAAAAGATTACTGCTATTTTCTAAACTTCAAAAGCACATGAAACTTAATAAAAAGAAAAATACCCATAACAACACAGGTCATTGGTGTTAATTTTATGCAGCACTTCTGTTTAAACAAAAACTCTCAACTCTCTTGGTGCTCTGACCTTCTAAACTTAAAAGAGGAGTTTATGAAAGATAAATCTGATTGGTTGAATGGTCTTTTTTAAGTTCTGCATGAAATTTGTCCGGATAAAGGAGCCAGCCAATATTACATTTTACCATGAATGAATTAATGCAGCTGTCCATATTTTCATTTTCGGTAGAGTCCAGTTAAATCATTGCATGTCCTGTGTGCTACTGCTTTCTCTCAAATAAAGACATCAAACTGTTAATTGAAGAATGTATGAAACTTCTTTCCTTTTTGTAATGTGCAATGATATTAATTTTTCAAGTGTGATACCAGAGGAATCCTAAGCATGACAGTTAAGATAAAAAAAAGTCAAAAGTCAAAACAATTGATCCATAAGATAACATTCATAAATTTAACAATTGATCCATATTACCTACATCACATTCAAAATATCTTCTGTCAAAACTAAATTGATGGTCGCTAGATCTCCTTAAAGACAAAAAAAGAAGAAGAAAAAAATACTCAGGCAGTCACCAACTGGATGATTAAAACTATCTTATCGCTTATGAACCGTTATAACCCTAGTACATTCGATTTCATTTAAAAACTTGGTTTCCCTGAAGTCAATTAGTTAATAATTGTTACCAAGTCTTACAACAGTATTTATTTCAACCTTGTCTTCTTTCAGTTTACTATCATGTCTCAAACACAACCAAGCCTTAACCCACTAAGTGGGGTTGGCAAACACAACAATTCTGTGTAGAGTGAGAAAAATAAATAGCTTCTAAAATAAAATAAAATAAAATAATGAAGTCTCATTGTTTGAAAGTTATTACAAATGCACAGTAAATTAAAAATGCGAGCAAACAGAAATTTGCAAATAATTCCTCTTATTCTCAATGTTTCATCCGGAATGGGCATAGTTCTCCAATTTTTACAAACAAATAAGTGGAGCCAACGCCATGTATTTAGTGGAAAATCGAAATATAAATGTCTCCAAGATAACCAGCAGCTAATAATAGTAGTTAATGGTGGACTGTGACATAGAGAGGCCAACCCCTATAAAAGAAGTAGTTAATGGTGGAGTGTGGCATGGAGAGGCCAACCCCAAAAATGCTAGTGGTTGCAGATAGCATAACAATGATGGCTACTACAGTAAAGTACCCGTGAATTAAAAAATCTATAAAACACATAAAATTAATAATTTGAAGTTTTAGAGAAAAACAAATCAATAATAAAAAAAGGTTTTAATACTCAAAGTTTTAAAAATCATTCATCATATCCCAAGTGTTTAAAAATATTTGAAAGCACCAGCAAATAACTATAAAGAAATGAGCAAATAAAAGATAGCTATTGTCAATTACCAAAAAAATGGAAGTGGTGTAAAGCGTACTGATATCAATCTCGGATAGTGGTGTCTAGCGGCCTAAACTAAAACACTATAGTGGCTAGACGCCTAGACCTGGCCTAGGGTCAAGGAGAAGAAAGCAAAAACTTCATACTAATCACTTTGAAGCTGTTGTTTCCCACCCCAACACCAATGAGCAATTCCTCACGTACCATGTATGTCCTTCTTTATTTCGTTGCTACTATATCTATTTATTTGAAAATATTTTCTCATACTTTATATTTGAGCAGATGTTTTTTTATTTTACAAAGATGGACAACTTGTCGATGGGAATGGTGGTGTTTGCATAAAATAATAGACAAACTTCCAGAGACATGTAAATCTGAAATCAATGAATATCAGGTTGTCTGTGACGGCTCAAAAACTATATATGTTTGACCCCTTCAATCATAAGAAAACTTGTTTCTTATGATTGAGGAGGCCAAACGTATATTAAGTCCTTGACTCGTCATAGACAAGCTCTCTTCATTAATTTTTCTGCAAACATCACTATTCCCTTCAAAGTTGTTTGTCCATCATCATGAGCAAATAATTACAAATTAGCAATAGATATGATAGCAACAAAGCAGCATAATAATGAATGACATGCATGGTACTAGATGAAATGCTCATTGGTGTTGGGGTTGGCAATAACAACTTCATAGTGATTAGTAAGAAGTTCCAGCTTTCATCCCCTTGCTTGACCACAGGCTAGATCTAGCCATTGTGAAACATTTTGAGATTATTATATTGATGGCCACAATTCTTATTATTATTTTTTTATTCTATTTAAGAGGTATCAGAAAAGATTGAATCATAATAAAGAAAAACTGACACCAAAACAATTATCAGTGGTTGTATATTTATGAAAATACAATATCATGTCTTTAGAATACATCTACGGTCATGGTTACAGCATGATTGTGATTATAAACACTGGACAACAGCAGAAAAATGCAGGTGATGCAGTACTAATACAGTTGCCAACACTACTAATACCCGATATATTGAGGTTGTGTTTGCAGTTGCTTCCCTCAATTTAAATCATTTAATATCCTTTACAATTAGCTCACACAAAATTAGGCTAAATTACACCAGAGGTCCTTTAAATTATTTAATTGTAACAAATTGGTCCTTTTAAGTTTTTTTCGTACCACTTAGAACCTTTATGTTAATTAATTGTGACAAGTTAGTCCTTTAAGTTTTTTCCGTACCAAGTAGGTCCTTTTAAGTTATTTAACCTTAACAATTTGGGGTATTTTAGATCTTAAAAATGTAAGTTAATCAGGGCCTAAAAGTTACAATTAAATAACTTAAAGGACCTGAGCATTACGGAAAATGCTTAAAGGAAGTAAGTGGTACAGAAAAAACTTAAAGGAGCAATTTGTTACAATTAAATAACTTAGGACTTCTGGTGTAATTTAGCCCACAAAGTTAATCAACTGCATAACATTTTTATTCAATAAATTAATAACCTCTATATTCAAACAACATACAATGCCATAATCACTTTGTAAGTTCATTGCCAATAGTTAAGCAACCTAGGCAGTAAAGTTCATATACAAAAAATGGGAGCTAAGGAAGAGGAAAAAATAGATGGATTCAGGCTGCATGTGAATTGTCAAAACAACCATATCCCCAGAAAAATGTAAAACTCAAGAAAAGGCAGAAATGCATAAAAAAATTAAATGGAGACAAGTGAAGAAGGGATGTTAGAAATAAACAGAGATCATTCATATTAAAAGACCGTAATGAAATGCATGCAGATGTCACATATGAAGAAGGAAATGAGGAAATTTTGTTAAGCACCTGAAAGTGTAGACTGGTGAGGCATCTAGCAATTTGACGAAACAATCCCACCGCACATTTCTGAAATTCAGCTGCTTGAGTGGCTTCTAGAACTTCCTCGAGTTCACCGAGGAACATTACCTCTTTTGCACTATTAGTTACAGGCCAATATTTCAAAAGACCTTTAATCACAGTATCAGCTAACTTGACATCTTTCTCGACAAACTGCGTAACACAATAAGAAAGTTGTTGATGATACATAGAGACACACTTTGGCTTGTGAAGTGGGATCAATGCACGGGTAAGGAACAGCTTATGCTCTTCCTTCAAAGGCAAAGCAAATCCATTAATTATACTGCCCAAAATCTCCAACATTTCTGCAATTCCGTTGTGTTTTTCTGTCTCAAATATGAACTGATAAAATATGTTATTGATAGTTTTTCGAATGAACGGGCGATGTACCATGAACTTCCCATAAATACGGTGAAGAATAGTCTTCAAATATTCCCTCTCTCTCTGGTCCTCAGAGTCAAAGAGGTCAAGCAGTCTCAACACGAATGAATGATCAATGTATCGTTTAGCAAGCTTTGCATCTGTCTCTGGTGAAGCCACAAACCTATAGAGAACTTCATACACGACCTGTAGATGATTCCATGCCGGTTCCATTGCAGTTTCCTCTTCTTCAGGATCATATGCTTCTGCAACCTTACCATCATGATTTGAACACGGTAGTGTTCTAAACAAATTTGCCGCCACCATCTTGGTGATCTCTTGCATTGCCGCTTCATTGAACTTTGAATTCACAGATGAAATATAATCAACAAGCTCAAGCAAAGTTTGCCTCTTGATATCCTTCTCTTTAACATGCTTGCTAGGATCACTAAAATCAAATACAATACAACACATATTTAACTTCCTTATAAAAAGATTAGGCTTTTCCGAGCTAGAAACATCCCGGAAACTCGGCAACGCCTCGTAAACTCCATTACCATTAGCCATTATCAAACCAACTTGGGATCCAATTGCAGGAGCTGATTTCTTAGCTTGGTTTGTTTTATTTGAATTCGTCGAAGCAGAACTCCCATTCCCAGAACTTGAAGATTTTGAAGAAGCTGAATTAGATTTCAAGGTGTCATTGGAAGATGAATTCAATGATGAACCAGAGCCACCATTGACCAACCCTCCATCACCGTTAAAATCACTATGTGATGATGATTTTGACGACTTTCGCGGTATTTTACCAAGTATCTGTTTGATCATATCTAGAACAACCAAACCCTAGAAAAATCCTAACCCCAATTTTTCAACAAAATAAATCAAAATTTCAATATTTAAAGAACCTGCAATTAACAACATTGCAAGAATTAACAAACAAATCACAAAGTGATTTTTACAATTTTGCAATCATACCAAAAAAAATCCTAATCACAAAACCCATATTTAAAAAATAAAAAAAAAAAAAAAAAAATATTTAAAAAAAAAAAAAAACCTATCTTTATCAAATCAAACACACAAATTCAGTTATTCCAAGATTGTGCACACACAATGAGGATTTTTATAAGTAAATGAAGCAGTGATTGTAAAAAATTGAAAGCATGAAGAAGAGAAGAGTACTTACATTGAAAGTGAGACTGAGAGAACCTCAGAGGAAAATGGGCACTGACCCAAAATTCCCTAGTGGAAGAAATGTGTTAAAGAACCCAATTTGATATTTTATTTTAGTTTTGTTATGTTTATTTTTTTTTAAGGATAGTTTTGTTATTTTATGTATGTGCGTATTGAGAAAGAGTAATGATATTTGAACAACCAATTGTGATAACTTTTGTTACAACTTCTTTTTTCTCACTTTTTGTTGGTTAAAAACAATGGAGAGAGAAAAAGAAAGAGATAGAATACAAACATAATATGAGTATGAAAGAGAAAGTTGTCAAAGAGTTGTCATAAAGTGGTTGTACAAATATCATTTCTCAATGAGAAAATGGCAAAAAGAGAATATAAAATGTGGTAAGTGGGGTTTGTGTTTGATAAAACAGAAGGCAGAGGCAAAGGGGGAAGAGGATTTCGAGGTTAATGACTTCTATGTCCCATTTTTGAAGTTTTAAATTTTTATTTTTTTTTAAAATTTGGTATCCGATTCAAGAACCGACTAATCTGAGGGAACCAATCTCACCGCCCACTTGCGGACTTAGCCCTCCAAAATTGACACCAGAGGGAATCGAACCTGAAACCTTTGGAGGAGCAAACTCCAAGATTCCAAACCAACCACTAGACCAACCCCAAATGGGTTGAAGTTTTAATTTTTTTGATGTGAGGACAAGAAGAATTTGGTGGTTTTGCTAAAAAATGAAAAATATTTGGTGGTTAGTGGGACCCAATTATAAGAATCAAAGCTAGGTCTTACGGATGGAAATGAAATGGAGCCCGTGCTCATCAATGTTACTTTTATGGAATGTGATTTGGATTGGGTTTTTGTTTTTGTTGACTTGTTAAGTCTATAGAGTCCATTTTACTCTAATGAGGGCATATTTGTCATTTTGTTTTATGTGGTCTGATTTTTTTTTATCCATAGTTTTGAAGATTTTGGTCGTTCGTGAAAGAGACTGATTAATTGGTTTAATATCTATTCCGCTTAAAAATGATTCATCAAATTAAGCAATTAGACTTAAAGGTGTGTTTGTTTCAAGTTATATTTGTAGATTCCTGGGAATAAAATCATAAAAATGCATATGCCTATGTTTGTTACAAGTTTACTATATTTTTATTCTCGGGTATAAAATGTTCCTGGGAATAGAAAAGTTTTCCTAATGATAAAGGTGGGAATAAAGTTCCCATTAAGATGAGAATAAAATTATGTGTAATTACCTATTATAAACCCTATTTTTAAGGTTCCTTGGAATATTATAATGTTAACCAAACATCTTTTTACTAAATACCTTGGAATAAATTTCTCATCTTTATATTCCAAGGAATGTTATTCCTAGGAATAAATTTGGTAAACTTGAAACAAACACACCCTAAGTAATTAATAGATTTCACTAATGATGATTTGTTCAAGAGAATCTGAGTTCCATTCATGTGTGGAACAATTCTTGATTAGGCTTTATTTATTTCTCGATCGAACTTTAGATTACCAAAACCATTTCTCTTGAGAATCGAAGGATTAACAAAAATAAATAAATAAATAATCCCTCAACTTTAAATGTGTTTTGTGAAAGACGGACATCCACACAAAATCAATGTAAGCTTTTTTCATAGATTTTCTCTACAGGATGAAACTCTATTTGAAATTTCTTTCAAGTAGGATTAGGTTCGATATATTTTATATCAATTAAACTAAAGTGATTGAGTCTCATGGTCTAATTTTTGCGAGGGTTTCACAATACTCCAAAAATTTTATAAAAAAAGGTCTAAGATGCAATTACACACACGGTTTGGTTTCACGGATACTCGGTTTTTTAAACTGAAAATCATCAATCAAACGGATAAACGATGATATTGGTTTAAATTGGTTTATTGGGTTCATCGGTTTTATTCGATCCACTTACACCCCTAGTTGAAAGGGTTTTTATGCAACCTCAGAACTGATTCAATCTTGTGGCACAGTTATGTTATGGGACATCTCTTTCACCCTTCAAATTGTTTGTGATCATGACTATCAGTGGATTTGGCTGGAGACACGCTCATTAATTACTACGACTCCTATTAGATTTAGTAGTCATCCCTATTATAATATCCTTTAATGTATTCATCAATTGCAGATTAAAGATTGAATTATTCTTATATTTCGTTCTTTCAGAGAAGGAAACATGGTTCTCATATGTCAATCTTTCAGAGATGGAAACATGGTTATTGATTGCATTGTTTATCGCTAGTTTGGCTACACTATGTTAGCATGCATTTTTTAGGTTGTGTTTTAATTTAATGGTATTTGCCTTGGCTTTGCTTTAAGCATATAGGTTAATGTTGAAGAAAAAAAGCAAAAGGAGAGCTCAAATAAAAAAATATAGCAATATTATTTTGGAAGATCAAATACATTTAAACCCAAATAAAAAACAATTAAATCTAGCGTCAAAATATCATTTAAATCAGAGATCACCAAATAGAAAAATAGACAGTATTAACTGTACAACTATAGAATTAATTGGTACTAATACCCCAAATTTTGGTTCTCAAATGTCAATAAAACCATCAAAATTGTGAGAAACGTATCCTATAAAATCTAGATGATGATACAGGGTCAACACCGTAATCTAAGACACCATAACTAAGGATGCCAACTCCTGCTCACATATCACTGGTTTTCCAGCTTTCTATGGTAAATGTTTTCCACTTCAATACGAACATTTTCCACATCCATTACATAGTCCCTCTGATCCTCATCCGCCATCAAATCATGCAACAATTGTTTCGTTATATTCAGTGCATCACCTAAAGCACACAAGTCCCTAAAAACTCGAGCTTTAGTGGTCCTTAGTTGCAAGAGACTCTTAATCGCGACAAGTGCCTGTTTAACACATTCAAGAAGTCAAACCAAAAGCTCAACATGAAACACAAAGGGGGACAATTAGTTTGTACAAAAAGAACTGTAGAAGGTATGCAGGCTACACAAATTGAAATTGAAATGAAGAACAACTTTAAATAGATAGTTCAAACCAATCCCTCACTTCCATTCTACTGATCATACTACTTTGTTTGATAATAAAGTAAATCATAACATTTTTTCACTCGTTTCCACAAGTACATTTACCATTTCACACAAATTCAACAAGTCATAGGCACGTTGAGATTTTGAGAAAACATAGATTGAAATACAGAAATGAGGGTATAGAAAAATCCTAATTAGATCAATTATAAGAATAAGAAACATACATTAGAAGTACAATCTTATGGAAGAGATGCAGTTCAAAATGTTTTGTTTTTCTAGGTGAGAGTTGATGGTACATGACATTTGCATCGCACAGATAAGGTTATAAGTAAGACAACAGAACAGGTCTTCTACAATGCTTTAAAAATAACATTAGATGTAATGCTAAATCACCTTTTCCTGGAGATCAAGGTCGGTTGAAGCAGTTAAATCAACCACAGACTTCAACAGATCCTGGTTGTTGAAAAATGGTGGTTCATCTTTATTAACATTTTCTAATTGATAATCTGCTAAATCAGTCAACAAAAGCACGGCCTTCCTTCGCAGTTTGATATCAATACTTGCATTCCTCAAAATATCCTAAAAAATTCAAAGTCTCAATAACTAATGCTGAATGAAAAGTAGATTTTTTTTTAAAAAATAAATGACAACAGTGCTTATGATAATATTAAAACTTAGATAGGTCACCTGAAGCATCAAACCTCCACCTTCAGCATAGAACAATTCCAGACTGGCTAAATTATTCCGAGTCAAAGCTGAAACAGCATATAATGCCTTAATGCCTTCTTCTATGGAACTAGATTTTACCATAACTATCAGCCTTGAGAGTACACCGAGTTCCAAGACCTAGAATAGTCAAAATTTAACCGCATTACTATATTTTCTAGCTTTAATCGATGATCAATAACTTTTGTTACAAAACAACCAATTACTAAGATTTATATCAAGAAAGAGCGCAAAGGAATCAAACGAACAAATTTACTTCAACGAAGAGTATTCAGTTAACAACAACTTGCTAAGATTCGATAAATCATGAATGTAACACCATACCTGTTGCTGAAAAGTTGGATTGTTCTGACTAGCTTTTCCAAGAACCCATGCAGCAGTCGCTCTAATACCCGAATCATAATGATTAAGTTCTTGCGTAACCGCATGAAGCCCACCAAGTTTGTTTAAATCTGACAGACATTAGAACCTCGCATTAGGAATACACTATTAAACAGAAAATAAAAAATTCTACAAATCAAAACAAAAGCAAATGAATATTATGAACAAATGACGGGACTACTTCTACCGTATATGAAGAACTTCACATGGGAAAATGATGCATTAAGATTAAAAACATATGTTTATATATGTTATTGTAAACTGTAATACAACTGAGAGAAGCCACCGATATTGGGATCTACCACTCTTGTTCTGTTTTGTGTTAAGGTGCGTTTGGTAGCCAAGTCTATATTTGAATACATATTTGATATTTAAAAAAAAAAATATGAAAGAACAACATGATAACTGATCATATAATACTTTAATCAGACTTAATTGATTTTTAAAAACATTTTATAAAAATAAGTCCTCCCCTCAAAAACCCTTCATCCAAACATAGCCTTGAAAGTATTTAAGATCTGATATTAATTTCAACCTTCAGCTAACATATATCAAAGAGGAAGTCATTTCAACAAGATTGTTCTAGTGAAAACAATTACTGAAAGATTTCAAAAGCATCGCTTAAAAGAAAGCAGATTTTGAGAGTTCAAAATCATAAAGCATCTATCTAGAAATAGCTAACTATGGAAGTTCAAGTGAAATGCATACATTAAGCTAGCCTAAATAGTTCGGTTGGTGAGCTAAGGGAAATTGAAGGAGGTCCTAGGTACGATACCGAAAACTATCATAATCACTAAATTTACTAACATTTGCCTATAAAAAAAAGTCTTTTAACAAAACTGTATTAAACAAAAACAATCATAACCCAAGTGAATAAACATTATAGTATAGATATAAAAACATTAATAGAAATGTAGTTACCATTTGCATTATCTAATGGTTCAACAAGCTCAAGAAGCTCCAACAAAGCTCTGTATCTATCTTCCAAAGAAGTAGAACCATTGTTCAAGTCTTTTATAGCAATTTTCATCAATTCAGCATCAGATAACATTTTTGTTTTCTCCATTATTTCCTGATTAACAAACACAAACAATGCACCAAAATTACATAAATAATTAAGAAATATAAATCACACACATAGAAAACTTGAATTACTTTGATTTCTAATTGACGCTTCTGAAGTTCACTCGGTGATAACTTTTGATGAGATTGTGCTGATTCCTTCAACTTTTCAGGATCAGAATGACCTAAAAACAAAAACAAAAAATCAATAAAAGAAATAGAGAATAAAAAATAAAATTAATAAAATGCATACTTATTGCCCAGTGTAACATGCTATCCATTGAAGGAAATCCTCCGTCGGCATCCGGCGGGAGTAGATCGGATTCATCGACCGCGGTAGCCACCGTGAAGAAGAGTATGAGAGCGAGTAAGAGTGTTCGCTCCATTTAATTGAATTAGTTAGAAAATGAAGAAGATACACTCCTATAAATAAGTGATGCACTCCTTCCGAAGACACGTCATATAGATCACTCCGTGCCGTTCATTTTAGATCCAACGCTCTTCAAATTTTGGGATGAGTCTCTTCATGGTCATAAGTATCATTTTCTTAGGAAAAGGGGAAAACGTACATCATGATCCACCGCTTAGGATGAGATAAATAACTCCACCACCCTAATTTTAGTTTAAACTTTATAATAAAAAAAAAATATTGATGATTTGATAACATTTTAATATGATATTGAGTTTGAATACAACTTTAAAATGAAATAACATTAAAACTTTTAAGTAAGAGTTTTGTCGTCAATCGTAATCTTAGAAAAACTACTTTCTGCAATTCAACATAGAGAATATTCAATTTATAACAGAAAAAAAAATAAAAAAATCAATATGCTAATCAAATTCATTGTTTGATCAACCACTCTCAAGTCATAATCATAGCAAAATTTCACTACAACAAAATGAATATACTAATCAAACTTATCAAATCCATCACTAATGACACTTTGAAATCTTATAACAATATTGAATAACTTTCCTATGCCACCTTGAGTTGCTTGTGTTCAAGCTTATGAGTGGTATTCAAATCAACATGAACAAATGCTCTTTCAATTTCAGGTAGTTTTTCAAGCTTATCTTGAAGTGTCTCACCAATGTCATGTGCTTGAATAAGTGACATTTCTTCTGATACAACTATGTCTACCTCCACAAAATAATTGGTCCCAAATGTGTAGGCTCTCAATGTATCAATGTGCTTGATCTCCTTGTCATGGTTCCAGCAAAGATATGTTATCTTTGCAAGGTACTCCGGTGGAGCTGTTTTTCCAATCAATGACCATACATTCTCCATCACCGTTTTTGCCCAATTGCTGATTGTATATACAGCTATCTGCACCATTCATGACTTGATGTTATTATGAACAAGAATATGTGTGTACATTTCATAAAGTGGATAAGCAAACTGGTCCTCAAAATTGTAATTAACTGTCAAAATAATCTCTGATTTTTGTGAATTGGTAAATATACATCACTAAAATTGAAAAGTGTCAATCAAAATAGTTTCTCTAACTTTTATTATTATGGACTATGACATGCTGAAAATATGGTCCTACGTTGATCCCACATCAATGACACAAAATCATGAACTAATTTGCCTATGTAATTTAGGTTTCTAGAAACGAATTTGTTGGTAATCAGTCAATGCATAATTGCAATCACCCATAAATTAGTTCTTATAAGTTGACCTAAATTTCGTAGTCAGGTTAGTCATTGGTGAGCTAACATTGATGTGTGATCACTGTGTAATGTGGCATGTTCAATTATATGTCATAGCCTATAATGTCGGAAGTTAACAGAGAGCTCGTTTTGAATGACATTTGAAATTCCGAGAACCAATTCAAACATCAAAAGCCTACTATGACTATGTTGCTGAAATATGATGAACTTGATTTAATTTTGTCTTTGCAGTATTAGTTGTGAACTAGGAATAAATAAAAGCAACTAAACTAAGATATGCCATTTTTTTATGGTGAAAAAAGTAGAATGTGTATATGAACCAAAGGACATACCAAGATGGCCCCAAGAGGATCAAGCCACCAGTAGAATTTGATGGCTAGCACTGCCGTGGCTAGACCAATTGAGTTTGTAATGACATCAAAGAAATGGTCTTGAGCATAGGCTCTAACTATTTCATTTTTGAACCTGCGACAGTATGTCATCAGCCCAATTTTTACAACTGTGGCTGTCACCATAATTCCTATCATCCACTTTTCTTTCACAGGATCCCTATCTGGTTGAGCCTGTCAATAAATAAATTTGAATAGGTAAAGGTTAAACAATGACTTTGGCATTAATACATGTGAGTTTATAGAATCTATTAGACAATGGTACTTAAATAGGATTCAAATTCTTTCCCACGATGCAACGGTGCAACAATTTCTTTTTCGTGTTAAAAAGGGCTACTACGTAAAGTTTTATGTTGTCCTAGTTAAAAACATATTGCAGCGCTGCATCGTGGAAGTGGCTACGAATCCATTTAGATATAGTACTTTTTACTTCTCTACCTTTACGATGATTTCTCTCATTGATTCAAAAAGTATTTGCAATCCAAGAGTTGCCATGACAGAAGCAAATACAACTATCCCCTGTAGATATATTTTGCAAACCAAAAGTTATCAAAATGAATGACTCATTTGACAAGAGCCTAATAACATTTATTTATTAGATATTAATCTAAAACTAAATATGTGTGAGAAATGAGAATATATACTCTAAAAGCAACATAAAAATATTATGAAAATTGGCTGTGTGTTCTAAGAGAAGGAAGCTTTTACCACAGGTTGCATACGGTTCTTGCCAATAGGGTATTGATCATAGTTTGGTTTACTCATAGTATGAGAAGTGAACCAAAGTATAAATCCAGACAAGAGATCCAAGAGTGAGTCCAAAGTTGATGCAATCACAGCCAAAGATCTACTTTGAATTGAAGCATAAACTTTTGCTACAAATAGCACCATGTTCCCTATGTTAGATAAATAAATTGCCACCTTCTCATTCCTTTCAAGTTGCTTCATCTCATCCTGAAAATTAAAAGGTTCCCTTTAGGCCATTTTAATAAACCAAATGTTCATAAGGAAAAAAATGAATAAATTCATAAATTTTTATAACCTCAGATAAATTTCCAGGTAATGTGCCCAAATCAATATATGAGTCCACTTCTTGGTACCCTTTAAGAAGAATATCCTGCCTCTTATAATATTTAGCAAGTTTTCTTTGTCTTTCTGAAAGATTGAAATGTAAAATTCATTTTAAAAACATTAAATAGAAAATGTACATACATATGAAATGTGAAGAAAAAAAAAGGTTGTTTAATTAAGTACTCATTGTTCTTAAGAATAATCCAAAGCCAAAATGAGACTCCATTTGCCTTTCCGGTATGCGATGTTCGTCCATGTTGATCCTCCATGAAGGTTGCCTAGCCATAGACACATTCTCAGAAGCTATGTTTGGGGAAAGAAGCTCAGTCCTATAATCTTTGGAATCAGTTCTAAGTTGATCAGTCATTTTTGCCTTGTTTATGTTCTAATCTAATAAATTTTATGTACTTTAGTCTTTATATATAAAAATTTGAGGCAACATAAGCATGCGGTTATTACTTACTATTGTAGTAAGTATGGTCCATATTGTACGGAAATATTATTATAACAAGGGGAAGCATGGAGAATGCTTGATTTAGAGTTGTGGTTTGAACCACCAATATTTTGGGAGGTCTTATATCATGCCTCTAAATAAGTTGACTTTGTGAGTTGAAGTAGTTTTTATATGAATATGAATGGAATATTTACTTGGGAGTACCTTAAGTGTTCACATATTAACTTTCAATTTTTTTAAAAACTTTTGGGAAGAATTCAACTGCTACTTAAATGGCATATAAAAAACATTAGGGATAGGTGACGACAGTGTCACGACCAAGATTATGGTGAACTCAAGAAAAATATTTAGAAATGTATAACTTTTGATGTCGTCATCAAATTTTATTCGAATTGAAAGAAAAACATATTGGGATAAAAAAAATTGATGAATAAAAGTTAAGGTTTAGAAAACTTGATTTAAACAGAATCGATTAGAGGTGTGTGATGTGTGTATACTTCCATTATTTGGTATGTATCTCATCCTTCATCCTCCTCATGAGATCATGGAAGTATTTTAGGGAGTCATCATCACGCAACCTCTCATTCGTCATGCGGAAGAGGGTTTGTATGATACCCAGTGTGTTTGGATGATCTCTGGCACAATTGAAGCACTCCACAAATGAGATTACTAGCCGATGAGAGAGCCAAAAGAACCATGTCACGTATCCCTGTTCATACTGTCATGGATCCGGGCCCCGCTGAGCCTGTGGTGTGATGTGAATCATGAAATCCTATAAAGTCCACACTATCTGGGTTGAACCACTTGGAGACACAAGTGATGAATATGTGAGAATGTCCAGGACATGGTTGTACTGCCTCTTCACCCATTCCACCAAGTGTTAAAGATGAAGTATTGTACACTTCTTTTAGAAAGGAAACATTTTTCATATACAAATTTTGACACATAAATCATATATTTGTTCAATTCTTTTAGTTTTGTATTATTTTCTTTCTCTCCTGGAGTGTTATTCACTCACCTCACAACCACTGTTCATATACGACACTATACAATAATGTCAAAATTTACATATCCAAATAACTATGACTGAGAACTTCACTAGATTGGATCATCACATTCAAATGAAAATAAATTTAACACCCTTAAAAAAAAAACATCATAACTTTAAGAAGAATGTTAGCATCATTCACTTTTTAACACTATTTCAATACCCACTCATTTAATGGATGAAATCAATTTATTTCTCACCATTTTACGTAGTCTTATTTCAAAAGTATAGACTCACAATTATTTAAATTAAAGGAATACTAACTTGTGCCCTTATGCCACATGTTAAGGAACCTAATATAGAAATTATGTATGGGAAATTGTGTCAATTTATTAGTTTAGAGATTGAAAATTAATGTTTTGCAATAAATATTTACCACTTATGGAATCCTTAACATGTGTCATAAGACACGAGTTAACATAACTCTTTAAATTAACAAGAAAGCGAATATTAAAAAATGTTCCTTTAACTATTCTCTCTAATTTAAAACTCAAACAAACAACTCGAACGATTTTAGAAAGGGTAATAGTCATTTTGATACTAAATGTATAATAAGTATCACAATAGTCTTTTAATATATTGAAATTTCAAAATAATCTTTGATTGTGCATTATACTAGTCAAAATAGTCGTTTACTTTAAAATGCTTCGTTAATATTACCATATCAATTTCTCAATATACTCACTTATTGTCTTATTAGCTCCTATAAATACATATTTTTATTGAAAAGTCTAAATTAGTTCATCCAAATTGTTACTTAAGACAATCGAATATGAAAACTTGAAGAGAAACACCATCAAACAAATTTAAGTAAGTTATATGAAAATAGTTAATATAAGCATTGAATAATTATTTTAACGTCAGAACTATTTTGATTAACAAAATATATAATCACAAACTATTTTAGAATTTTTATAAATTGAATTACTATTGTTGTTATTTGTTACGGAGAGCCGGTGATCAAAACAACTATTACCCGATGTTAGAAATCACCTTCTACTTTTCTACGGGAGGGTAGGATGGAAAGAGTCAAAGATGGCAGAAAGAAGGGGTCCTACTTTCTGACAGAACCTAGACTTGAGAGAATAGGTATGGGGTCGTAGGCTAGCTATCTAGCTTTATAGACTGACACACCACTAACATTAACAAAAGTTCGAAAGTGACCTCTGCTCAAATTACTACCTCCATTATCTTCTTGTTTTCTTTTCTTTTTTCAACTCCTACTACTACTCTGCTTTGCGCTACCCAAAATTATCCAACTTATCTCATCTTCTGCTGCTTCATTACTTGTTCTTTTGCTTCTCGTAGCTAGACAATCATTTATTGTGCAAAAAATGTAATTAATTGAGAATATTATCAGCCTTATTATAATTACCATAAGCTTTCGTGTGATAAGCTAGGAAATTTCAGACTAATTGATACATACATGCATATTTACATGCCAGTAAAATATAAATGTTGATTGCGTTACTTCATTTATATCTAGCTTGAGGGTTTAAAATGGATCATGAAGTTTCGTAGTTAATTTATATATTGTAAAAAACACTAGTTAGGTACGAATTTAATCTGTTTAAAAAGGTGGGTAACTCATCTTTAGATATATATTCTAAAATATGCATAGTCGATTAAAATAGTTATAAAATTCTATGGTATGTGGTTCATATACGTGTGGCAGCCCCTTCCCCTTATTTAAAATATTTTTTATTAATTCTTTGACAATAAACACCTTAATATTAGTTTTTTTCAATATATTTACATATTTTAAAATTCTACTGAAATTAACCTGTAAAAATTGGTTACCCTAAAAAAAAACTTTGTAAAATTGGTTAATTTTTTGCTAATCATTGTGCTACTTTTATAGAATCAGTATTAATTTATAATAGATGAATATCTTTCAAATCAATTCTATAAAACACATATATCTATAAAAGAGATTCTCTAAAACTCAGTATAGTTAAGAATAAATAAAATAAACAGGGTGTCTTTTATTTTTTAGTTAGAGATACATTGAATGAAACAACATGTATTAGATATAAAACGTGTGTTTTGATCGGAACAAGATGATGCAAGATGTGAGGTGCAAACTGCAAAAGCATGTGGGAAAATGAAAATAATGAGGTGAAATGAAATTTGTTTTTCTAAAGCTGCGGTTGATTTCACCAACCACATGCATGACATTGAGAAAAGAAAAAAGAATATGAACCACTGCCACCACAGAAGAACCTGTACTTTCTAATGTTCATTCATTCATAGATTAGAGTAGAGTCAGTTTTTTCCTTCTCAAAATGTCTCCCATTTTGCTTCCGGTTGTTGAGTCTGTTACTTTTCGTACCAACTTTGTTATCACCAAAGATTTAAGGTTATTTATGGTAACTTAAATCTGAAAAATCCTAACAAATGTTATTTTTTTTGAAAAAGGTAAAATGAAATTTATTAAAATCGCAATGAATCTTAACCAGCACAAGGAGTGCAAAGCTATAGGAGTCTTAAAGTAGCAACATACAAAGGATAGATGGGGAGCCCCTAATGGAAAACCCATACACCCGTAAATCAAAGAAAAAATCCAAAAAACTTATAGGAAACGCCTCCTAACAAAGGGCTATCTCTGAAATCAATTAATAGAAACATCAAAACCAAGCTAACAACACGGTCAACGAAACAACATAAACATATGTTGTACCAAAATCCTCAAACATCGTCACAACACCGCAAAAACAACTTTCACCACCCATATTCTGCTGCTCGCACATAACCTCTGAACACAAACTTAAAAACGTACACAACAACCTTTGAAAAACAGTCAGGAATAAAACCCCAAACACCACCCTTAGCTCTCCGCAGCACCTTCACCCAAAACACACCTCGAAGAACCGCAAAAGCCAACTACAAACCCTTGTACCATCATACAACGAGAGAAAAAAAAAACATAGTCATCGCTAACAACTACCAAAAACCACCACAAACACCACCACAAAAATCAACACCCCTACCACCATCGTCACCAAAACTATTATTGACCACCATAAAAACCACCATTAACCATCACTAAAAAGCAACACCAGCCACCACGCGCATCACCACCAAAAACCACCACAATAACCACCACTAAAAACCACCACGAACCCCACCACAAAAGACCCAAAATCAGCACCACCATGAAAACCACCATGAAGCACCAGAAACCAACACAACCAAAGATCCATCGAAACCATCACCACCTATGTTGCGAGCAAACATAACGTCCACCACAATCAAGAGAGAAAACGAATCAAATAGTAGCCCCAATAAAACCAAACAACCACCGACAAGCATCCAACGACACACCACGAAACCCACCAACGTCCCAACCAAGCGAAACAAAAAAACACCAAAAACACAAACCAACCTTTACGACGACAGAGAGAGCAACCGTATGTCGAAAAGGTACGGTGGTGCGGAGGACAGAGACCCTCATCGCACCACCATCCATTTGATTTACATGATGGCGACGATGAATTTGGAATATGTGTGAGGAAGAAAGGAGTAGGGCAGTCCTATGCTTAGTGAGAAAGGAGTGTGGTGGCTGTTGTTTTTGTGGGAGATGTTTGGTTTTTGAGTACGATGGCTGTTTATTGGATTACGAATTCTCTCGGGGTCTTTGATTGAATGTGGGTTAAGGTTTAGTTTGACAATGTACTCCTAACAAATGTTATTAAGACCATTGATAAGAAGTTTAAATAAATATTGTGTAATTGTTACATTTTTTGAATCCTTAACAAATGTTTTAATAAGATCCTTTAAATTTTGTTCGATGTCAAATATGTATAAAAATACAGACAAATATACCATTGGAGGATTAAGAAATTTATTACTCCAATCTTTTTGAAATGTGTTCAATGATCAATTAGTCAAAAAATGTAGTGAGTTTGAAAAATGCAGTCAACTTGGATGGAGTTAATTAAGTTGCTCATAGTCATCTTATCAAAATCAAACGATTCAAATTCAAATTCAAATACAATTTTGATTTGTTTAAAATACAAAAAAATTAACTTTAAAATTAAACTTTTTAATCTTAATTAAACAATTTCAATTTTGTTGAGTGCATGTGGTCTTGAATGCTAACTGCATCCAATCCAGATGCATTATAAACAAAACAAAAGTGAAAAACGTGTTATCTTTTATCTGTAGTGAAAGAATCACACAAAATCACAAATCACAAGCATAATGCACTTTTAGGAGCACTTGAAAAATCATTTCCAGCTTTTAATTTGTTGACATTTGTGACCAGAGGTGTTGAAAATAGGTTTGGCTACGCATAACTTTTTAATGTTCAGTTTGTATGTCTACATCTATTATAATAGATTTTTTTTGAAGAAATCTATTATAGAATTTTGTTTAAGACAATTAAAAAAGGCATTGCATAACACTAATGTGACTTGAAAGTGCTTCATTATATGAATTTGAAATAAGTTACTAGTAGATTGTTGATAAACAATTTGTAGGCTCTAGATAGATATATGTATAAACTTTCGTAAAAAAAAAAAACTATACGCAAAAACTAATATGTTTAAATCATGGGTTGATAAGTATATACTTTAATAATAATTAGTAAATATAACAACAATAAAAATACTTCTATATTATTTATATTTACTAAATACGCCAATCAATTCTAGCTAAGAAAAAACAACAGAGAGCCTAAAAATTAAAATGTAAGGTCTGCTTGACTTGATTTATTTTTGAGTTTATGCAAATAAATAAATTTTTATGTTAATTTATAAATTTTTACTAACGAAAATTTGTATCTTCATAAGTTAAGTTGCTCTCTTATAAATACTTTCAAATTTATGAATAATACAACAAAAAAAACTTATCAATTTACATAAATTATTTGTATAAACTTAAAATTAAATCAATCCAAACAAACACATAGTTTTCTTTTTCTCAACTAAATATTTCTATAATAACTTTAACCTAATTTATTTAATAAAAAATTCTGATGTGATGTAAGTCTAGGACTAGTATGTGAGATACGATTTGGCCTATTTCTGTTCTTTTTTGTTAGTGGAGTGTGTTCTTCACTCAACTCCTTCTTCCCCTTATTTTTTTCACTCTTGGCCTATCAGAATGAAGAAAAAATAATAATAAAAAGCTTATCCCTCTCGATCAAAACGAATATATATGTGGTCTATATTCACTTTTTTTTTGGCAGAAAAATAAAATAATAAAATACATCATAAACTAAAGATCTTAATAAGAAATTATTTATTTCATAAAAAATATTATTTAAATCTTCTACGATTTACCTATTTTCACAACAAAACTTGTATTCTTCAATGATCATAAAATATAAATCCTATTTTTGTAACCAAACAAAGTTTCAATTAGACATCATTTATGCTCACTTGGTATTACAAAGTAGGGGATTGATCAACTGAAAAGAAACTGAATAATTCACTATTACTTAAGAAATTCTGCTCCTCCATTCTCATAAAGTGATTCTGAAACACATTCTCTTGAGAACCTCTTGAATCATAATAATGAACCAAATTTATCATTGAACTTGGCAAAGAACCATTGAAACATATAGGAGAATCAACATTACTTTCTTCCTTAATTACACCACTTGAATTACTTTCTGAACCTCCTCTTTCTATACCTCTTGAAATTGGACATTCTACTTCTTTCTCTAACTCATTGCTTTCAACTCTTGACAATTTCGCTTTCAACTCTCTTAACTGCAGTTCACACACACACAAAAAGACACAAAGATTACATATTAACATTTTTCACATAAATAAACAAAAATCATAAATAATACATGTATATATTACCTTTCTAGTAAGAGTTTCATTCTCTTGTTGAAGACTACTATACTCAACCTTAAGAACATCAAAATTGGACTTAAGAACACTATAATCTCTTTCCAATTGTTTGGTTTTCGTTCGTGCTCGACGATTTTGGAACCAAATTGAAACTTGTCTAGGTTGCAAGCCTAATTCTTCAGCTAACTTCACTTTTCTCTCTGGCTCTAGCTTGTTGTCCAATTCAAAGCTCTTTTCTAAAGCTTTTACTTGATCATAACCAAGTCTTCTTTTCTTCTCTAACATTGAACTACCATCTTCATAGCTATCTTCTTGCTCCAATCTATCTAACATTGCTTGAAATTCTTCACTATAACCTTTTGCCTCATTCCTCTGATCCACATCCACCTCTGCATTTGCAAAGAATGAAACATAATTAGACCACAAAAATACACATAAAACAAAATTAAAAGCATGAAACTATTAGTAATTTAATTACTTATACTTATACATACCTTTGGATTGGTACATGGAAAGCAAAGAAGCCATAGTTTCTGAGTTATTGAACCTCTTCATTATGTGACCGAAATAGATCCTCCACTGTATGCTTGTAGAACACTACTAAATTAGGAAACAGAACCAAAGTTGGGATAATATAGATGAGCATATAATATAAAAATATTGCTTGATCTTATGCTGTTGGTGGTTACAAGACCTGAACCACACACACAATTACTACTACTTTTATATTCTAATGTTTTTCCATAGGGTGAATTCCTATAATAATTCCTATGTAATATATCATAACAAAAGGTGAATCCAGCAAGTCAAGTTGCATAAACAGTTACACACAGGATAGGACAGGACATATGGTTTATCTATCTAATGATTATCTAATCAAAGAGACACACGATCTAGAGAAACAAACACTGTTTAGTTATTCATGTTTAGATGTGTGATGACTTAAACTAGAATGTGGAATGGTAAATTTATAGTGGTCACATAATAATAGTGGGGTCTTCTAGATGTTGATTAATGCACTCACCTATTATTATTACTGTTTGAATTAAAACTGAAATGTTAGCCTGCCCTTGTAGGATATTTACTCACTTACAAAGTTATGGGAAATTATTTACTTTGATGGTAACTTTTTTTTATTTTTTCTTACATGAGAAAAAGGCAAAGCAAAAACAAAAATAAAAAAGAGACTACTGGCCGCGATGATAAGCAACACCCATTCTGTCTGCCGTAAGCAATAAACGAAGCTCAGTTGGAGGTTTAAGCAATAGATCACTCGTAGACCTTGTTCCAAGCTTGACTAAGAAGTAAGCACACATATTACCCTCCTTAAGGTTGTGACATAGTTGAAAAGTCCAATCTTTAGCCATGTATTTTCGAATAATAGCCATCTCATTTCCATGGTGATGAGTGGAAACACCAACATGCTCCACTAGGTAAATAGTATACATGAAATTAATGTAACAAATAATGTGTCTCATACCTTCATCCCAATTTGTAAAATATAATAAAAGTATATTACAACAAGTATTTCTTAAAATACTTATCATAATATACTTTTATTGTTTAATCAAATACTTAAAAGTATAGAAAATGTTGTCTTCAGTGTAAAACTTATCTTTTTTATTTCCTTAACTAGTGTTTCGGGATACTAATTAGCAAGTCCCTAAATAAAATGAGTTGTAATTTTACAAAAATATTTTATTAACTACTACATACACTATTTATTATTATAAATATATGATAAAGTATAATCACTTGAAATTGCAAATTGTATTAATTTGTGTGTTCACTATTTATACATATCTTATATGCTAAAACAGTAGGAAATTCTTCTTGAACCTTATTTGATATTCACCAAAAGGAATTGTCCATCTTCAGTTGGGACAAATTGACTATGGGAGTTAAGAGTTTGCGTCAATTTTATGGCTTTAACTTGTCCATGTTAGGGAAACAAGGTTGGAAGCTTGTCTCTAATCAAAATACTATAGTATTTTGCACAATTGGAGTTTCTTGGGAGCACAATTGTTCTTAACCTAAATTTTATTTGGTTTAGTATCCATATTTTCTAGATTGAGGATATGTGATGGAAGCAACATAAATGTTTGTTAGGATCCTTCACTAAGGTCTATATGGAAAAATCTCATGTGTCTAGACGTGACCTAAATTTTATTTTTTAAAGTGCATGCCAACTTAAAAAATATATGTAGCAAGGGAAGCCGTGTGGCCCTGCAAAGTTCAATCCTCCTACACATTGTTTTTTTTTATCAATTATTTATGTCTAAGTTTTTATTAATCTTTTACGTCTAAGTACAAAGGACTAATTATTTGGATTGTCCTCTTTTTTTTTTTGTTGCAAATTATTCTAAATATAAATAGACAATACGTATTGTTTTAACCAAAAATGAAAAACAGAGAACGTGTCTTATTATTAGTTAATCCATTGTATATGGCCTTAATCCCACTAATTTATTTTAGTGCTATTACTACAACTGAAAAGTTTAAACTAGAGAATACTTGTCAGGTCAGTTTTGGTAAATTGATCACATTACCTAGTTACGTACGTACCTAGCTATAATCGTTGTTTTCCTGTACAAAATGAGAAATGTTTGAAAAACATCTTAAATTGATTCTAAAACAAAATCAATTATATTCAAAAACAATCAAACATATTAAAATCTATTATATATTTTAAACTCAATTTTGGTTTATCGAAAAGTGAATCTAAACATACACTAAACTTTTAAAACTCAAGAGTTAATAATAGAAGAAATAAATTATATCAAGTTATGAATTCAAACTTTGATATGAGAGATCATATTACATCTCAAGAATTATACTAAAATGTATACTCATTATTACAATGGATCCTTAAAAAATGTTTGTATTGAATAAAATATATTCTTTTGCTCTCTTGTATTCAAACTTTAGCTTGCAAACAAATGTACCTGTATTTTTTTTTAAATGACTAGGTTCAAAAGAATTATCTGAAGAATTTATTATCGTGTAAGAAGAGATTCTTTCTTTGATTATTTCAAGAGATTCTTCTTCTTTGCACATGTTAAATAGAAATAGAATGTGGTGTTTGAATATTCTTTCTTCATGGGTAATTTGATGTCTTTTTTTTTTTTTAATTAGTTTAGTCATTAGAAATTCACCACGTAAAATGGATAAAAGTGAAGAATTTGATGTTGGAATATTGATCCTTACATATTGCAATGTTTCTGCAAGCTATGCTCAAGGATTCAACGTCTTATAATATCATAATAATGAGATAATTATTGACAAAAATTTAAACATCATCCGGCTATTTTTGACAATCACGAAAATTTGTAATTAATTTATGGGGGAGAAAGAAACAAAATGCAACATCTTTTCAAGTAAAGATTAGAAGTGATTGCTGCAACAATGAAGGCATATGGAATCTTGATCTGAATGTCATTAACCCCACCAGTGACTGTGAAAGATAGCACATTGCAATTTTCTACTAATGTGGTCGTGTTTGTGATTAATTTCCTTGGATAGGAAGAAGAACGGGACCACACTTAGGGTGCAATTAAGAAGGACATGAGCTTTCATCTTATCTCATGTGAAGTTGTTTTCATGTAGTGTTACGGGGATGTGGTAAAGACACTTTTAGTGCATAGGCTTGCTTTATTTGTGCTTTGAAGGTTAATTATCTTGTTTTCTGTCTTGAGAAACCTATAGATTCTTCTCTATCTAATCATGTACTCCACGATCATTAACCATCTTGAAATCATATTAAATCATTTGAGTTGCTTTCTTAAGTCCTCAAAATTCACAAAAGCTTTTTAAAACATTCAAGTGTTGGTAAATATCAAACATACACGAAAGAAAAAGTTTCTTTCTTTTAGTGATTTCTTTTCAAAGGATTTCAATATATGCTTTTTTAGATATGGTATTCTTAGGGCTTTGATTATGAGTTTTAATCCGAGGTTGATCTCGAACGACGAACAAAGTTAATGGAAGCGCATTGGAGAACAACGGCGGATCTTTTATAGTTGGGAGTGTTACTTGCAAACACTCAAACATTTAAAACAATCATTGGTTAATGTGAGTGATCCGGTTTTTATAATAGAATGTGTATCTTTCACTTGATGCTTCTTTTTATAGCAAGGATTTTATGAGAGATGGGTGAAAAACTTGTTGAGTTCGTTGAGAGATTTGCATCGGTGGATATTGTTAAATGAATTTGGATCTCTTCCCAAGAGTTAGCTCAAAGGATGAGGGGGCTCAAACATGTTTATACACTCAACAATCCGGGAACCTACAACGTTGGACTAGAAACAAACTACAAACAATTTCAAAACCAACTTCAACGGATATCACCCTATGATCTACGACATACAATGATTGATTACTGAGGGATAAAGCATGTGTGTGCTGACGATGCAACATAACACGTACCCTCACAGTAGAGTCCATTTGAGATGGACATTGATCCAACCCACAACAAGTTTGACAACTGTATATCTTTAAATTTGTGGTTGGATATTACTCAATCATACAAAACAAGTTTGGGTAAAAGACGTTTCTGCTTATAAACTCGTTTTTAGATATTATCCCATTAAATCTTGAACCATTAACACAACTGTCACTCGTACAAGACTAGACATCTAAAGCATGATTTTGAGTGAGTTGGTAGGATGGGGGAGATTTTAATTTTAATTTGTGACGTAAGAGATTTTAATTTTAATTACTTATATGGTTGGTTCAAAAGAGAGGCTGAGGGAAAAGATTTTAATTACATACATGGTTGGCTCAAAAAGGGAGGGGAGGAATTTTAATATATTTTTTCCTTCTAAGCTTACAATAAAACATCAAAAGAAATAATAATTCTCCATAAGCAACAAAAAAAAAAAAGTTATATGTGAAGACAATGCAATGCTAAAATCTTTCACACTTCAATGCTTAAAAATTTTCAAAATTGCAAGGATGAGTTTGGAAATGAGAGGGAGCAAGCAATCTTTGACAGGGATATTTTCGTTACAAATAGATTCAATTGCAAAACTCAAATCAATTCCTAGATAATTCATAGTCTTTGAAGATCTCTCAAATCCAATCCAGTTCTTTCTTTTCTGAATTCGATGGCCGTCTCTCACTATCATGATGAAGTGTCTATTCCATACCCTTAAAAGAGTAAGTAGAGTATTGATCTCACAAGGATTGTCGTGGATAAGTTCTAAGTACTTTCAAACACTAAGTTAATTATTTAAAATCCAAAAAGACAAATAACAAAGATAAGGTTTTAAGGTACTAAAGTAGTAAAATGCATAAGTAAACAAAGCATGTAAAAAGGAATTAAAGATTCAAGGGAAAAAGTGTGAGTAAGGAATTAACTTGGTAAAGATAAATGTTTGCAAGATTTAGAAAACTACAACTCTGAGATAGAAGTTATAACTTCGTATAACTTCCTGAGGAAAGATGTAAAGAGCTACAGCTTCACATAGCTTCCTAACAACCTGGTGGACACTGAGAGTGTTGTGCACTCAGCCTTCGTATTAAGCATATGAAGACTACCTCACGGTGTACAATCACGTAAAACGCAATGTTGCAAGGTTAGGAACTAAACATTTTTCATTGAAGTGTTATTCTGTAGAGCCTTTGACCCATGACAAGAGTCATGGTTAGATCTTAGCGCATTAAGCCTTCTCCAAGATCTAGTACTAGTGCAGAGCAGTCTATCTTGATCACTCCACCTCATGATGCATATAAACAAATTCATATCAAGCAAACATGTTCCATTCTCATACCCTATCAGTCTCAAGAAACTATAACATTAAAAGTAAAAGACATCAAGTTTTATTTTAAATTTTTTTGAGATAAAATGGTTTGTTTGAAAGAATCTTTAAAGGTTGTAACAAATTGAAGTTGCAAACATAGTTATTACCTAATCATTCCCTAACCACAAAAGTGGTTAGTTCATAATGAACATAAACACAAAAGTTGAAATTGAGAAGATAAGAGATAAAAATTTAATTGCATAAATCATTAGATAAAATTAGAGTTTATAAAAAGAGAAATTACGATCATTTGAGGATGAAGGTGGGTTCTTTGCGACACTTCCTTACCAATTTATGTTGATGACTCTAAAACTCTAAGATCATTACTATTATGCTCTCAATATGAAATGGATGAAGGAATAAGATGAAGGCGAATGATTTGAATCTCTAAAGATGGTGGCTTTGGATTGATTGAAAACACATAGTTTTTTGAAATAACTCGAGTTATCATAGTTATTGAGTCTTTACATATTCTTTTTTTTTAGAGTTATAAACTTTGATTTTATAAAGAATTTAATTTGTAATACCCAAAAAAAAAAGAATTTAATTTGTATGCATAGTGAATGTAAAGTTATTTTACACGTGTATTTATTAATGTATTGATGTATTGAGTCTTTGTCTCGTGAGTTTAGTTCAGTCAGCTGGTATGGACAATGTATAATGTATGCAAGGTCCGGGGTTAGAACTCCGACCACCACAAAAAAATATTTATTGAGTCTTTATGAGATTCTTTTTTAAAGAATTACAAACAAATGACATGTATACGCGTAAATCTATTTTTGATTGTTTACAACATTTTGTTAGGCAAATTTTATGGTACACTCAAAAAATTGAGTGTACCGGTGCACCAAATCGTTAAATTAATAATTAAATGAGCTGCGTTTGTGAAGAAAAAGAATTATTAACCTAATTTTTTTGAATTTTTATTACTCATAACAAAGAATATTGATTATTTTTTATGAGAAAAAGTTAAAAATTTAATATGATTATTTTTTTTAAGGAAAATTTAATATGATTCTTGTAAATAATGAAATGATGTTTTTCTTATGTAATTGTATTTTTCTAAAATATAAATATTGATGAATAACTATTCATTTCATAAAATTGATAGTTAATTTATAAATTTATGAAACAAAAATCCCGAGGTGTACCGTATAAATTCCTTTTGTTAAGCACATTCTTTTATAGGATAAAAGCAAGATGAATTCAACCCCTTTATACGAGCTATTTCTAAACCCATAAAAGAAGGGTTCGAACCGGGTCGAGAAAAAAACCAACGGAAGCGTGATATGAATGTTGAAATCGGACATCACCACCGCCACAACGGAACCACGATCTCTGACAATTCTCACTCTCCTCCAGATCTCTCTCTTTCTCCGGTAACCCAATCTCCCAAAGAACAACGACCAATTCCGATTCCAAAACCCTAGAATCCACCGCTATCAGGTTCCGATCACCGGTTACATTCTCTCATTTTTTGAGCATCCTCTTCACTCATCGCTTTCTTGCAGCAAACATCGTAGTTCGTTTCTGATCCTGATCGATCCGTTTCCACATTCCGCTTCGGTTTCACGGTTGTGAGGTTTTAGTTGACTTTCATGCTGTTTTGAAGAAATTTGTGAAAAGTGAGAAATGCAGCGTGCTCCAGTTACAGTTGAGGAACAATTGTTGCTAAAAGCGATTAAAGAAGAATGTCCTTGGGAGAATCTTCCTAAGAGAATTCAATCTACTCTTGCTTCTAAAGAAGAATGGCACAGAAAGTTAGTTTCGCTTCTAATTCTTTCATGCCAAGTATTTTCTTTTCTTAATCAGCATTTTGTAATTGTTTAGTCTTATTAAGTAGTAGTAGTTATCCAAATTAAGTTGATGATGTTGGAGGTGCGAACGTTGCTTTCCAATGAGTTGATTTCGAATGAATTGATGTGAAATTGATTTCGACTAAAAGTGAGTCGAATGTAAAGTGATATATGGTTGGTTAGTTCATGTAAAATGTGTTGAAGGATAAATTTGAGTCTAAAAATGAATTCTAGAATCAAAAGCTTAAAAATTCTATTTTCAAGTTAGAATCAATTCTGGAAGCAAAATTAATTCTACTCGAGAGCAATTTAACTTATCAAAATTAACTCTACTGATCGAATCAATTTTGGCTTCTGCATAAGTGGAACCAAACATACACGTAGTAGAAAATGGAGAATGATAAGGGTTAGAGTTTAGAGCTTCCGGAGCAATTGAGATAGTGTTTCTATTGTTGTTCAAAGAGATTGGAGAGGCTTTTGTAGTGATACTGTTATTTTATATCAGATGTTAAAATAGGCATAGTTCAAAATGTGCTACTCATTGTTGTAGGATATTTTCATTGTTTATGTGCACGAGCGTTAGGTGGACTTCACTTGACTTGGTATGTTGTCTCAATGCAACTAAGGTACTAAGATGGCCACTCAATTAATGAAGTTTTCCATGCGCAAAGACATGCATTTAGAGTTGGTGTGTCATGAACGACCATTTGGTGTATGTTTTCATGAATGATTTTGGAGGGTTACATCTATACTTTGGTATATAACTGTTTTGGGATTGGTACCGTGATCGCAATCTAATCTTAACAATTGGGGTTGGTTCTAGAGTACAAGCTGAGTTTCAAACATGTCGGCAAACATCTCTCTTAGATAACTTTAGGATATAATAAATGTGCACTTGAGTGAGGTAACTTTTGATTTTGAGAGGCTTAGTATATTCAAAAAGAAACAGTAACTTTTGAGAGCTAATTTTCAATCAGAAAGAAACGGTAATTTAGTTTGCATATGTTAGTATATATCTTCAATGTTCTATAATCTGCTTATTTCAAGGCTATTGTGTCAATGCCTTTAAAATGATTTTTTTTGACACATTCTTAACACACCTTTTCTTTTTGCTGACCATGGGAATTACATGCAGGATAGTTGAATGCTGCATAAAGAAGAGACTTCAATGGAATAGCTGTTTTGCCCGCAAAATTTGTAAAGAAAGTGAATATTATGAAGATATGATGCGTTACTTGCGGAAGAATCTTGCTGTATGTTGTTTAGAGAGAACTGTGTTACCCTTCTTTCTGAACATAATCACATATATATCAAATACATTGTTCACTGATCAGAAAACTTTGTTGCTAGAAATTTGTGAGAAGTTTTAATGCTTCATAGCCAAGATTGCAAAGTTGGAATTAAAAACCTGTCCCTGTTTCTCTTTAGTTTTAGCCTGTAGGATTATTTTGATAAGTAATAAATAATTTAACCATATTATCTTTTTGTTCTATAAAAAAAGAATTCATCTGCAATTTTGCATCCTTAATGAATGTCAGATGTAACTGTAACTGCTACAGAACCACTTTCTAGATGCTGGGCAGTGACCTTATTGTTTGCTTTTGTTGCTAGGTAATGGAATTTAATGTGCTTGTTTTTTACTTGCAGCTGTTTCCTTATCATTTGGCGGAGTATGTTTGCCGTGTAATGAGGGTGTCACCTTTCAGATATTATTGTGATATGATTTTTGAAGTAATGAAAAACGGTAACTTGCTTGTTGCATTTTTCTAATGTATTTTCAGTTTCACCATGATGGTCTAGATTTTTTAACCAGGTTTCTTGAATGGTAACTTGCTTGTTGCATAGTATTTGTATGTATATTTTTTACTGTGAGTTCATCTGTAACTTGAATGGCTTGAACCAGAAGAGTTAGCTAGCCGTTTGCATTGTTCTTGAATTGAAATCTGTTTATATGATAGAGTTACGGATTGAGAGTGAGACATATGTATTGTATTGCTGACTTGTGAATTTTTTTTACAGGAAATAACTGTTGAAGTTGTGCGATTTAGATAAAAAAGGGGAGAAATAATTGAGTTTGAATATTATTGATAATAGCTTATTACTAACTTGATACAAAAGAGAGAGACTAAACACTAATCCCTATTTAATGGGATACTTGGACTAAATCTTAACTAAATAGGGAAATTAGAAAACAAATCATAACAATAATTTAAGAGTTACTCTAATATGATATAAAATATATTATACGACATCTTCTAATATTCTAACAATAACTATATTAATGAGGTAAGTGTTTACAACGACAACAAACATTCTTTTTACGAGTAAATTGGGTTTTGGGTGGGAACATTTATGCTACAGGATGAAATATAATTAGGCTGCAGTAGTGAATAGATATGGTGAAGTAGGAAGCTAAATCACGTGTTTTGAAATTTGGGTACAAAGAAGTGATTAGATGCTTGAGAGTATACTACCCAATATCTATTGAACTTGATGTGGATCCAAGAACCAAATTAGGGCAGTTGACAAAGGATGGTGGGGCAGAGTCAAGTGACCGTGGGACACAGTGAGACCAGGTCTAGGTAAAGGAGGAGAAAATGAATCAAATGGGGGCAGTGGTGACCTGAAATGCTAGGGGACACACCCTCATGCGTTGTTAGAAGCTAACAAAATGCTATGATTGGTACCAGTTAATCTAGACATACTGCAGTTGATCAAAGTGGCGTGATCAATGAGGTGAAATGCACATGAACAAGAGAAGACAGATGGATATGTGTGATGGAGATAGGGAGAAAGCGAGGTGTCAGACAGAGAATGTGAAAAGAGAGATGATGGCTAGAAGGGATATAATAATCCTGGAAACAAAATGTTACTCCGTATTTTAGATTACTCTGCAGTTGAGTTATGGAGGATGGTACTGCTTGATATACCTTGAAATTATGAGTTTTTTTAGATGGAGAAGGATGAAATTAGGACATAAAGATTAATGATTTGAAATTGATGTTTTTAGAAGCATTTTTTTAAAATATGAATGGAGTCCTAGTCCTTATTTATACTAATACTAGAACACCAAATTAAATAAGAAAACAATGAAATGTAATAAAACATGGAAACCAATCCTATGAGACCATGTAAGATGTTCTTAAATATTACGATGCAATAATAATACTATACCTCTATCCCCACATTTAACACTCCTTTGATAAATTCACACAAATAAAGAAAGTTGGTTAATTTGGTTCAAGGCATTAAATTGTTAACGGTTTGTATTATGTTTCAATAATTATCCTTAGTTTTTGGTAGGGGTGACAAATCAGGCCAATTTGGTCCATTTTGGCCCAAAGCTCCTTCAACCCGCTTAAAACGGGACGGGTTGGCTAGGTGGGTTGAAAATCCCATCCCGCCAATAACAGAAACACAATAAGAAGCATGTGAAATACATTGACTTTAAGGCTGATTGACCTGCAAAGAATAGTCTAATAATTATTAGGTAACATATATATATATATATATAATCAATCGAATAATAAAAAAATACCTGGCGAGCCAACTGCTCTGCCCCTTTCAATGGGTTATGCTGGGTTAAGACGGGTTGACAATCCCAACCTGTTCCACCAGATGACGGGGGTAAATGGGTCAACATGACGGGTCCAACCCATTTTGCAACGACTCATTATCTCAGTCTCCCACATAATTAATTTGTATTGTGACTCGTCACTCCACTTCTTTCCCAATCCTCACGAGAGATGAAATAATTAAGGGTATTTTGGTAAAAAAATTTACTGCAAGAGGGGTTGGAGAAGGTTACAAAAGAGACAAACAAATTTTAGAGCACAGTCCTATATATAGGGACGCAGGTAAGATTAGGCAATATTTTTTACATTTTCTAACAGCTTATGCCATTGAGCCTTATACTAGTTTACACATAATAGAGGTGTAGATGATGATATTATCAATTCCTATTTGATTTTATTTAACTATTGATTGTTGTATTCACATCACCACAAATGCTTAATCTATTGGATTATATATATATATATATATATATATATTAATCAAGGAACTCCATCTTTCACTTGTAATAATACTGACCTCTGTGATTTATGGTTGTTTACGTAGCGTAATAAATGTCTACCTGCAAATAAGCTGTCCTAGTTCCTAAACACTTCCTGCATGTTTTTATAATTTGCAGAGCAACCTTATGACAGCATCCCAAATTTTAGTGCAGCAGATGCTTTAAGACTTACAGGAATCGGGAGAAATGAATTTATTGATATAATGAACAAGTGCAGATCTAAGGTACTGGTCAAATTTGTCTGTATAGTTTAAAAATATTTTTGGCATTGATTTCCTGTACTATTATAATATAATGTGCATGTCTTTGTTTCATTCCTTGTTGCAATCATAGTACCAATAATACCTTCTAAGGCTATTTTCTATAAGAAGCAAGGAATTGATTCTAAATATATTAAACCAAATACACTTATTGACCATCTAATTAATTTGACACTTCTTAAAATGGCTATGTTATGATCTACAAAACCTGCCATTTAGGTTTAAAATCTCAGCAATACAGACATTTTTTAATCAAATTTCTAAAACATTACTTAGGAAGGTTTGTCTGTCTGTAATTTTTCATCCGTATTTGTTGTGGAATAGGAAGCCTGGATAATTAGGGAAGCAATAAAGGGTAAAGCTGAACTTTATAAAGAGAAGATATTTTGTAGGAAAGAGAGAAAGTTTTGTAGGAGAAAGATTGGTTCCCTTGTTCCTGCAATCAATGTTTCTTTGACCAGACTTTCATTTCACTCCTGATAAATTTGAAATTGATTTCCCTGACTTTACCTGAACTAGTCATGTATGGAACTAGATATGATTTCTTGAGTATTGTTGAATATCTTTAACTTCCTAGAGTTGGACACTTATTGCATATACAATTCTTTTGTCTTAAGATTTAGTTTAGACTTAATGCCTAGGATATGATTTTATTTGGCCTCCTATATAATATTCATCTGCTGAGAGTCGACTCAAGCAATTAAGGCACAATCAGTTTTCCATGTTATTTTCAAATTTCAATTGATCTCATATCATTTTTCCTTTTACCCTTCATGTTCTCTTTGAATTTTCAGAAAATCATGTGGAAACTGAACAAGTCAATTGCAAAAGAATTATTGCCAACGCAACCTGTAGATTTTCCTATTGAATCTTGGTGGGGAGTTTGTCTGGTGAACTTTACTTTGGAAGAATTTAAGGTGAGGTCTGAATCACCCTTACTAAACAGAGACGAGTTCACATTCAATAATGTTGTTCACTGTGTTAATTTGGCATTGAGAAGTAATTTTGGTATTCCCTTGTCTAATGATTTTTGTTATTTTTTGTCTTGTATTTTTCCTTTTTAGAAACTCTCCGAAGAGGAAATGGCCACTATTGACAAAATATGTAAGGAGGAAGCAACTTCATTTATCCTGTTTGATCCTGATGTTGTAAAGGGTCTCTATAGACGCGGACTGATCTATTTTGATGTTCCGGTGTATCCTGAGGATCGGTTCAAAGGTGTGTTAATGATTAGTTATGTATTATTTTGGCTTTCTAGGTTTTACTTTCCTGAAATCATTTCTGAGGAATGATACCTAAGCAATTAAGTTGTCCCTAATGCATTATAATGTGAAGGTATGCCTTGGGTAAATGTATTACAACAAAGCAGAGTTATTGATCAATTAATTTTCGTCTGTTTAGACTTTTGAGAATCTGTACTTTTCCCCAACCCAACTGACCATACCGGTTCCCCTAACATTATTAAAACTAAACCTTTTTGTCTGTGATTTCACAACTGAACTAAACCAAGCATAAGTAGATATTAGTTTTTAGTTGATCAGGTTCAGTACTTGTTGTTTCACAGTCAGTTTTGCACACAAGTAGATCATCCATTGGTAAGTGATATGACTAAATATTGTATCCAAACGCATCACAATATGTTCGATATTCAATTTCGCAATCATATGCTACCACAGTTGGCAAGAATTAAGCATAAATGACTAACATGAATAGAATATAACCACATCAGTAGGAAAAACCGCAATTAGAACTTAGCAAAATCTTGCATTTCCACAGGGTTATGAAGCCTTTTAGCAGGCCTAGAAGTTGCTAGACATGGTTTCAATGTTCAGGCACTAGTCTAAAGCGACAAAAACATCTGGAAAATCATCTAAACATCGACTACTATGTCACAGGTGCAATTGCAAAGAAAAGCCAGAGATTGGTGAGACAAAGCAGTGAAAGAATTAAACACAGAGATTGAGAAATAATGAGGTTTAAGGGGAAGGAAAAGAGAGACTTAGAGAGAGGTGAGAGAACTAGAGGAAAAGTGAGATGCTCAGCTTTGAGGGTAGAACCTTGCACAACCAACTTTGACGGCACAAGTAAAAAAATAAACACAATTGAGCAGTACCTAGAATTATTTGGGAAAAACTAAACTAGGAACCGCCAACAGGAACTAAAATTAGGTATTTCGCTCCTCCTTAATCCTTATAATCGAAGGAAGCTATACGTCTCATGATTTTTGGGTTTTTTTTCCAACTATATTATAGGGTTAATACCTCAATAGCCCATGTAATTTGGGCGAGGTCGGAAAATATCCCCTGTAAAATAAAAAACACAGATTCCACCCCTGTAATTTTGGATTTTTCATATTTTACCCTCACCTTGTTAAAAAAATATTTGGGCAAAGTCTGAAAATAGCTCCTGTAAAGGGTTAAAATGTCTGGAAATGGTGTGAAGGGTTAAAATATGACGAATTCAAAATTACAGGGGTAGAATCTGTGTTTTTTATTTTACAGGACCTATTTTCGGACCTCACCCAAATTACAGGGGCTACTTGAGGTATTAACCCTATATTATATGTTCAACATTTTTATTAAAAACTGTACTGTTTAAATGACTGAATTAATTTTTTTATATTTATTGTTTTTCAGTTTCAAGGCTTGAAGGTTTTGTATCCAACAGGGAGCAGTCTTATGAAGATCCGATTGAAGAGTAATGCATTTTTCTCAGCGTATTTCAATATATTAATTCCAAATGTTGTTGATAAAAAGTGACTAAAGTAACATTTTGTCTTTATTTTTCTTTTTTCTTTTCTCCAGGTTATTGTATGCAGTGTTTGTTGTTTCGAATGAAAATGCATCTGTTGCTGAATTGGCAACGACTCTACAGGCTGACTTGTCACAATTGCAGGCTGCTGCATCATTTGTATGTCGATTGGGATGGGCAACAAAAGTCATTGATCCATCATCTATACTTCAAGATACAAGTATACCTGGGTCGCCAAGAAGTGCAATCAGTGATGAAGATGTTTCTCTTGCTGGTCATGGTTTTGACAATATCCATACCGATAATGATATTCAAGGGGATGCTTCAGGTTCAGGCAATAATGGTCCTCGTTCGGCCTATACTCGCGTTGCCTTCATAGTTGATGCCAATATAACATCCTATCTTATGATGGGTTCTGTTTCACCAGGTTTATAATTACTTTACATGTCCCCACTTGCATCTTTAATCCATTTACCAAAATATTTTGAAATTTGCTTTTGATATTTGTTAAAAAGTCTGTTGTGCTGACAGAAGGTCATATGAAACCGTCACTAAATTTTCTTTGGGCCTTTTTATTGATTGTTTGGATGAGCAAGCTATATTTTTTAATTACCTTTGATATTTGGAACTACTAACAGGCATTCGTAGGTAATCTTGGCATTCTTATTTTGTAATTCGTTTTTAATCTGTTGCATCTCCTTTTGAATTCCATCTCTACTTATATATTTTGGACTGTTAGCTTTCTGTAGATGATTTTTTCTATATCCCCCTTCAGTCCTGAACTTTTTGATCCAATTGTTCAGTAATGAATGTTCTTTAAGCTTCAAATATTTGTAAGTGGCTAAATGCGTTGGTTTATCACAATACCTAAATTATTTTTCCGAGTCTTGTTTTTGTAGAATAAAACAATTTGACAATGATGTGGTGAGGGGTTTCTGAAATTGCAGAATTATTTAGCAGAGATTATTAGTAAATATGCCGGACAAGCCTTGACATCACTGGCTGGCAGCGTCTGAAATAGTTTTACTACAGTATCGGGACAACTTGACAAAATCTTTAGGATTTTGCTTGGGTTTGCTTTTTGTTTGAAAATAAAATTTAGCAGAAAGTAAGAGGGAATGTGCAACTTAATGGGTGCCTCCAAGCATGAATGAGGCTTGGGAGATCAAAGTATGTTATATGAGAAAAAGTACAAAAAATATAGCAAAGCTGCTCAATCGCTATACATGTCCAAATGGAGAACACACATTGTTGAGAGCAAAGCTGAACCCCTGAATAACCATAAAACCCTATCTCAAGCTGAGAGCAAAGAGACACTCCTAACCTACAATCCAGAAAATGTACCAAATGATTGTGAGAAATGCTCATGGCAACAAGGTTCCTATCTCCTTTTTGCCAAAGCTCTGAAACCTGTGCATTGATGTTTGAAGTTAATTTTGATATTGCGTATATGACTACTATAACAATTGAAAATTGTTAATGTGCAATGAATTTTGTGAAGAATTAAATATCCAACCGTATGAGAGATAAATTGTTGAGTAATTATTTGATCACATACATACATATAATACCTAAAATAAATTCAAAATATAAAGACAGCAATTATAATTTATAGATGTTTTTTTAATTTTTTTCGATATATATTTGTATAGTTTTTCTAACTTTTTTTTTCCTTAATTATAAATGTTGTCATTTTTTTTGTTGTTTATACACTGATGTAATTAAATATAAAAATTTATAGTATACCATTTTTTCCCCCAGTAGTCAAATTTTCTGGATCTGTTGCTGATAGTTTTTTATTCTTTGCCTCCAATTTCACATGCCACAAATTTTGCAAAGAATATCATATTGAGCCCAATCATGACTTTTAAGTTTATGGGATTATAATTTTTATATTGATTAGTGTATCCATGTGTGTTTCAGTGTTATGCCAAAGCAGTAATTGTTCTTTTGTCCATTCTTTATGAGTTCGTTCACTTATGTCATTGATTTATATGTTTATATCAGCCTATAGTCTGACTGGGAGCATTCTTCTGTCTGAACTTTGTCAGGTTTGAAATCTCATGCTGTTACGCTCTATGAAGCGGGTAAATTGGGTCATGCCAGCATTTCTGATCTTTGCAAGGATCTTAGCACTCTGGAAGGTGCAAAATTTGAGGGAGAACTGCAGGAATTTGCCAATCATGCATTTAGCCTGCGTTGTGTATTAGAATGTCTACAATCAGGTGGAGTTGCTTCTGATGTGAAAGTTGAGGAAGGATTTGATAAGATGGATATTGCTACTCCAAGCAATGATGAACCAAGCTCTCTAACGGCTGAAATATCTTTGGCTGAAAAATCAGGAGACTCGGGTATTACAGAAGCTGAGACAAATAATGACGATTTATTGAGTTTAAATTTGGAGAAGTCTGCAGAGGCTTCTGTTTCCTATGAAGCTGTTCCCAGTGATGGAACCAGTTCTATTATATTGGAAGGCGATGGCAATGACGTACAAGATTCCAGTAAAGACGACAATCTCCAAAGCGACGAGAAATTAATAGTTGAAGGGTCAGATGTTGGAACAGAATTGGTAAAGAGGAAAAAGAAATATCGTGTAGATATTCTACGCTGTGAAAGCTTGGCTTCTCTTTCACCAGCAACCCTTGATCGTTTGTTTCTTCGTGACTATGATATAGTTGTGTCCATAGTGCCTCTTCCTCAATCATCAGTTCTTCCTGGACCCTCAGGTCCAGTTCATTTTGGTCCCCCTTCATATTCCTTTATGACTCCTTGGATGAAATTGGTACTATATTCGACTGTAGCTAGTGGGCCTCTATCAGTTGTTCTGATGAAAGGGCAATGTCTGCGCTTGCTTCCTGCTCCATTGGCTGGTTGTGAGAAAGCTCTCATATGGTCTTGGGATGGTTCTACAGTAGGAGGGTTAGGAGGGAAGCTTGAAGGAAACTTAGTGAAGGGAAGTATACTTTTACATTGTTTAAACTCACTTCTTAAACATTCAGCCGTTCTGGTGCTGCCTCTCAGTAAGTTCGATCTTAATGAATCTGGAAAGTTGGTTACTATGGATATCCCTTTGCCCTTAATGAACGCTGATGGCTCAATTGTTCCTGTTGGAAAAGAATTAGGAATATGCGAAGAGGAAAGTTCAAATCTGAATTCTCTATTGACTGATTTGGCAAACAAGATGGAGCTGTGCACAGTTGGGTATATCCGCCTTCTTAGACTGTTTAATGAAAGAGCGTCTGACCAGTTTTCATCTGAAGAGAAGTATGATTGGGTTCCGTTGAGTGTTGAGTTTGGGATGCCATTATTTAGCCCAAGGTTGTGTAATAATATATGTAGAAGGGTGGTTTCATCTGAATTGCTTCAATCTGGATCATTTGATGAACACCATCGTGCAATGCAAAGCTTAAAGAAAAAAATACATGACATTTATGCAGAGTACCAAGCAACAGGTCCTGCTGCTAAGGTACTTTACCAGAAGGAGCAAGTTAAAGAATCTTCACGACAACTTATGAACTATGCTAGTGGAAGATGGAATCCACTAGTGGACCCTTCCTCTCCCATTTCAGGGACATCAAGTGAGCATCAAAGGTTAAAACTTGCAAATCGAGAACGCTGTAGAACTGAAGTTTTAAGCTTTGATGGCAGTATTCTTAGGTTTGTATACTTTTAAACACTCAATCTTGAAGATTTCTGGATTTTCTTATCAGATAAATAAGTGAATTCTTTTAGCATTGTCTTGACAAACATGAAATTGGTTTTTTTATCATAAATAATTGCCTGTCTTCTTTTATAATCTAATTCAATTCTAAATCTAGAGAAGTATAAAATTTGCAATTGCACGGTTATGAAGATAGTGATAGAATGTCTTATATGGTAGTCATCATTTACTTTCTCTTGACATGGTATCTAGACTTTGACAAGAGACAAATAGTATTCTTGCATATTTGGTGTGGTTATTAGTAGTAGTATCTTACTATACATGTGAATCGTATCTTGAATTGATACAAAATTGATCTCAGTCGATATGAATACTCGTGTATATCTATTTGAACAAGAATTCAACTTGAATCCCAATTCTTTATGATGAATACTTTTGAACAAGAATTCAACTTGAATCCCAATTCGTTATGATGAATACTTGATCACTATGATGACCAATCTTGCCAAACTTTGTATAGCCTCCCTAAGCCACTTTTCTTTTCTCATTCAATTTATGGCTTGAATCTTGAATTATTTTGAGATTTGTATGAGGTATCAGCTTATATTTTTGCTAGGTTACTGTTTTTGCTCAAAAATGTCATTTGTATCTTACGATTCATAATAAGATTCAATTCATGATACGAAAAATAGGTATTCTAATTTAGGATTTGAAACTCGATTTGATAACTAATTGATCCACTATCCAACTGTGGGAAACATATCTGGTATTCAAGTTTCTGGGAGACTGATTCCTCCGCGACCAGTCTTAGTACTCACATTTATAACTTTTTTTATGCGATCTCGCATTGGCATCCTTTGTTTTTGTTTGGAGGTGATTGTGGTATTGAAAATTATATTGACAATATTTTATACAACCTCGGGACATAAAAATTAGAAACCTAGCATTCCATCTGTTCATTATTCGTAATTTTGGTTTCTTATCACCAATTCTCAGAAACTATATACTTTTGAATGGTGCATGCAGATCTTATGCCTTATCTCCTGTTTACGAAGCCGCCACAAGGCCCATTGAAGAAGGCACACAAGCCAACACGATAAAAGCTGAATCAGATGAAAATGATAATAAAGAAGTAATTCTTCCCGGAGTAAATCTTCTTTTTGACGGTGCTGAGTTGCACCCGTTTGACATAGGTGCCTGCCTCCAGGCACGTCAACCTATTTCCTTAATAGCGGAAGCAGCAGCTGCCTCGACATCTTTAGCAATCAAATAGTTCTGCAGTAGAGATTACAGCATGTGATATCCATGTTTGTTTGGCAATGGTAGCGATTGCTACGGTCTTTGTTTTCATCTTCAAGCTTTTGGTTGCCCACAAAGTTGGGCTCAGGTTGAAGGTTAGTTTCATTTTTTTGCTTGCATGTATTTTACATGTTATCTCACCATTTTAATGGTTGTAAAATACATTCAATGTTCAAACTTCAACCTTCCGAGTATGCTGCAGTCTTACCACTGCTGTCCTTGAGGCTTAATGGTCCCGGTTTTCTATTTGAAACAAGGATGAATGAAATGCTGCTCTATTGGATATACTGAACTTGCCGGACTGAAATATTTTTCTTTTAATTTCATCTACTTTGTTCCGCAGTTTCTATCTATACTTGTGCAAGCTCCTGTCTAAAATTACAATACAATCTTGTTAATCAATGCAAGTTTAATTTGTTTTGGATTTCACCTGATTAGGAGATTGAAAGCAGATAGTTATGAAAGAGGAAATATGTAATCTTTGTCAAACAGTTCTATTGATATTTACCGACAGGTTATTTTATTCCCGTCGCATACTTGCAGCAAAACTGATATTAAGCAATACTTTATTCATATTGTTATTGATATGATTATAAATGATTACACTTTTTGACTATGTTTAGAGATGTTCTTTCAAAAAACGATGTGAATTCCTCGTCTTTTAACTTGAGCTGCATCCTTATCGTCAAAAAAAAAAA
>Ga0228711_1000746_pt1 | contig 43202 bp, 23 predicted proteins | sample MedpolnodulmetaG_2_FD_177996 | JGI IMG/M metagenome (GOLD analysis project Ga0228711, IMG submission 177996) | Root nodule microbial communities from Medicago polymorpha collected in Santa Monica, California, United States - brown nodules | ecosystem: Host-associated > Plants > Roots > Nodule...
TAGGTTTATGTTGGGTTTTTTTTTTTTTTGATGAGTCGATTGATTGATTTTGTATGTGAAGAATTGATTCAGTGATGTTTAGTTGTTCTTGCGTATAGTTCATTTTACCGAAAGTTTTTTTTACATTGGTTCGAGTAAAACTGAACCCGAAAGTTGGATCCCTTAGCAAGGTCTCAAGTTTAAGTCTTGAAAAATTGTTCTTCTGCCCCCCTTCATTGTGGCCTCATGAAATTATATTTTTACTCCTAAATAAAGCGTTTGGGACTTGTGAACCAATTGGTTTGGGAGATAACTATGTTTTCTCGACATAATTAGTCATTGAATAACCCGTTGATACTTTGCATCAATAAGATGGTTAAAAAAACTTATATTTCCAAGTGTGTTGCTTAATCAAGAGTGAGATATACCGGATTCTTTTTTCTTTTTAATAGAAAATGGAATATTTGAACCAAAAAAACTAAAACTGTATAATTTGGATTTCAGATTTTTTTTTTTCATACCGCAATTAATGTGTTTTTCTTCCTTAGCACAACTAATGCAAGTTCAGCACACAAGAACTTACCTCGAGCTTAAATCAAACTCATAATTTGAACTCCTTGATGGCATGAAGCAAAACCAAAGTGATTATTAATATAATCTTTTAGCTGATGAAATCCACAAGTATTTTCCTATTGCTGATAAAAATCATGTAGACCTATAGAGTGACAAGTATATGACCTCTTTCAGCAAAAAACATTTCCCACAAGGTCACCTATCATGCTTCTACATTGCCAACCTCACTGGCCAGAGGATTACTATAACAAAGCAAACATTGAATAACTGGTTGTTCACCACTCATCTAGAATATGTAATTTCACATCATCTTTATTGGTAGCAAAAAGCAAACAACTCAAATATTAAGTGAGATGTTATATATCTTCACCATTAACATGAAATGGTATGATAAGATGAATGCAGTAAACATATCCAATGAAGTACAATACAATACAACTCACCAAATGTACTTTAATAAAAATATCATCAATTGAATTATGATGTTAAATAACACATAAGAATTTAAAGAAAGCAACTTAACTATTAGAAGAAAATAACTAAAGGAACTCCATCTGTGATAAATATTGAACAATTAGACAGAAAAGTTTTGAAATGAATACAGTTTGAGAAACCTTACTAAGCATGTACTCTTATGTACCATTTAATGTCACTTCCTTGTTAATAAAAAACCACAGTTAATCAATTTATGGAGTTTGAACATTTGAGTCCTTAGATTTATTCTCTTCGGAAGATGGACGGTTCTCTGAGTCAGATTGCCGGATCTCTTCGATCATTTTCACCACTTCATCCATGTTAGGTCTCATATCAGGCATCTTTGCTACACAAGCCATGGCAATTTGCAGCATTTGCACCATTTCTTCTTCAATGTTTTGGTACCTCATTAGCTCAACATCGAAAACCTCGGCTGTCCACTCCTCCCGAACGACAGACTGAACCCACCTAGGGAGATCAACCATATCGTCGCGTCCAGGAGATTGGAGAGGTGCTTTCCCTGTAAGCATCTCAAGAAGGAGGACGCCAAAGCTGTAGACATCTGATTTATGTGTGTGCTTACGGGTTTCAATCACCTCAGGAGCGCGATAACCTGCAGCTCTAGAAGGGTTTGCAGGAACATTCATAAGTGAGGCTAGGCCGAAATCAGAAATGCAGCCGTCGTTATCTTGGTTGAGGAGGACATTTGAGGACTTGATATTTCCATGTGTGAATTTGGGACCGCCGACAGAATGGATGTGGGCCATTCCTCTTGCAGTTCCGAGAGATATTTTTACTCTCGAGTCCCAATCTAATGGAGTTCTTCCACCTGTTCGATTGCCTGTAATCAAATAGAGGGAAAATGAAGCGTTTTAGTTGCTAGGGTGGATACTCTAATAAGGGAAGCTAAACAATGAGTGTAAAATGAAATAATCCAGATGGACTTCAAACCAATGTTTAGAAAACCGAACTGGACATCAAACCAGTGAGGCCTCCGGTCATGGTTCAACTGCTTTAAACTGCTTGAACTGGGACAAAACCGCAGTTGAACCACTCAAATAACCAAACTGTAGACAACGCCGTTCATAGTTGCGTCGTACGGTGAGGTTTTTAAAACATTGTTTCAAACATCTCAGAGATCTTACAGGAAATAAAGTAAGCTTTTACACAAGTTTAGTTTTAAAAGATACAACGGAAACTATTTAGAATTAGAGAAAAAGAAAGGCATACATACCATGCAAGAGTGTGGAAAGGTTGCCAGCAGGGACATAATCATAAACCAGAAGCTTTTCATCTTTTGAATAATAATAAGCGCGAAGCGGCAAAACGTTTGCATGTTGTCCAACCCTTCCCATAATCTCCATCTGCTGATCAAACTCCTTTTTGCCAACCACAACTTCTTTCAACCTTTTCACCACAACTGTCATTGCCTCCTCCAATATAGCCTTATATGAGGTACCATAGCTACCTTTCCCCAAAACTTCTGCTGAAGCTCTAAGCAAGTCTTCAAGATCAAAATTATAAGAACTTCCCTCAAAGAAAACCAATTTGTTTTTCTCAGGCTCTTGCACTCCACTCCCAAACTCTTCTTTCGGCTTCTCACCCCTGCCACCACCGCCGCCGCCGCCACCAGGACCCTTCCTTTTAACTTCTCTTGAACCACCGTCATCTTCTTTCTTCAAACAGCAAAGAACAATAACAAGAACTATGAAAAATAGCAATACGGCTCCTCCAACCGCAATGGCTATGATAGCTACCTTACTCAATTTACTTTTGGAGCTTTGTTTTCCAGGTGCGGATGATGGAGTAGGAGTCAAGGCAGGAGGAGGTGGAGTCGTAAAGCATGGCTTTAGAGGCAGTCCACATAAACGAGAGTTTCCTTCAAATGACGAATTAGGATACACTTGAAGTGCTGAAGGGATAGGTCCACTCAAATTGTTGTAGCTTAAATTCAAATTACCGAGCTTAGTGACATTGAGATTGGGTATGCTTCCAGATAGGGAGTTGTTCTGGAGATTCAGACTACTTAGTTCAGTCAAATTCTGAATTGTCTTCGGAATTCTGCCGGCGAAAGAATTATAAGACAAATCAAGTACAATTAGTTGGGGTGACAACGAGGTAGGAATATCACCGGAAAAGTTATTATGTTGGAGGTAGAGATACTGAAGAGACGGAAGAGAAGCAATGTCAGCAGGTAGGTTGCCACCAAGTAGGTTGGAGCGAAGGCTAATAATTTTCACAGCATCAAGCTTTCCGAGTGTATTTGATGGGATGGAGCCAATTAGTCCAACTCCAGGGAGCCGGACATTAACAACTCGAGTTCCATCTTCACTGCAAGTGATGCCAACCCAAGTTGTACAGATTGAGGTGGATGGATTCCACATCAAGTTTTTACGGTGCGGCACAGCATTGATAAAATCAAGAAGGGCTTGCTTATCGGAATTAAGATCGGCAATAGCAAGAGGGAAAATAATTGCTATGCCAAAAAGGAAAGAAGCCGCTGAAGCAGAATACAACTTCATGGACATAAATTTAGAGTGAACTTTGTTGGTCTTCATATTTTCCTGTTTTAGCAACATGAACATAAATCAAAGTTAGGATCCGTCAGAATGAAGAAATAAAGATTTAAAATGATAATAAGGTTTTACCCTATTAAACTTAAAACCAACAAGTCTCATGTCTAAACAATTAAATCAAATCTGCTAAAATGCCATAAGCATATTGTAAAGATTTAAACATGCCATTTATAGGAGTTACAAACAATCCTTGTTAACAGTATATAAGGAGAAAAGTCTAAAAAAAGCACTAAGTTTTGATGAAGTTGAAATGTTTTTCTTGCATAATTTTTAACTATTTGAATCACTAGAGATGGAAACATCTCAAATGAAAACTATACCAAAGAGGACTATTCAATAAAGTTAAAATACCTAATTTAAGCATGTCTATACCTAAACCATAGCTGCAAAGCAATTACAAAGAGTACTCAAAGGTGAAAATGATGATTGTTGAAAGCTTAAGCAACAAAGGAAAGGAACAGTACTTGGTTAAAAGAGATAGTACTAGACAACTAGTAAAAAGGTTAAGCTATAGAAAGAGAATCAAGTTTTTCTACTGTTCAAAGAAAGATACTATGATTCATGAACAACAAAAAAAATCAAAGATTTTGACAGAAGAGGAAAGTGAGAGAAAATTCAATGAATGGACAACATTTCATCATAAAATTAAGATTAAAACTTTTGGTAACTTCATATACAGTTTGTTAAATTGAACTAACATTTCTGCAGTTTATTCATAGAAACAGATAATTTTCTAACCAAATATCTACCAACAGAAAAAAGGAACATGAAATTCTACATTACATTGAACTTATAAGTAACCAAAATTGTCTTCAAATTTACACCTCCATTTAATGAATTGGGAAGGAAATTACAAATGAAAAACAGTTCAAAGTAGTTCAACAACTAATTATGGAAAAAAAATAAAAAAAATCTTTCTCTAAAAGTAATTTCAGATCCTAAAAAAATTCCACAACACAATTTTTCCAAACAGAACAATTTAGCATCAGAAAAAAAAACCCAAAAATGCTTTGAAGCAAATTTTAGTCCTCATTGTTGAAAAACACTTTTTTTTAACAAAATTCAAACAACCCAGATCTGCATGTGGAATTAAAGTGTACCATAGAGAGAGAAAAACAGAGAGAGTAACCTGAAAAAATATTGTGAGAACTCAAAATCAAGTCTTCGCATTAAGAATTCAAAGCTGAAAACAAAGTAAAGATAGCATTTTTCTGAAGCAGAAAAAATGAAGTATTTTTTTTTTGGTTCTGCTTCAAAATTCTCATAAAATAGTTACAACATTCATAATCTGAAACTGGGTTTCATTGAAAAGAAGCATTGCATTAATAAAAACCAATAAAGCAATAAACTTTGCATTAAATTCAGGAGCATTTCAAGTTACACAGAGAAAAATAGTGCTAACAGCTATAACAAGTGAAGAAAGAGAGAGAAAAAAAAAATTTAATTAAAAAAATAGCTAGATTCAATAAAGTAAATTCATTTTTTGGTTAAAGATAAAAATAAATATATAAAAAATTGAGAGATGGAATGAAGAGAAGAAAAGGGCAATGCAGAATGGACACTGACCTCAATTCAACTTCCTTCTCTTTCTTGACCTTCCATGGACTTGACATAGAAAGAGAAGGGTTGAGACTTTTTTTTCATAGTTCTATATTTATTTATTTGTTTATATATTGATTTATTAATTTATTGGTAACTGAGAGATTGACACTTGTGACTATGTTGGATGGTAGTGTGATGAAGATGGGATGTGAGAGAAGTCAGAGGACAGAGTATGCATGTAATGTGATGATCTATGATGACTTTACTTGTAAAGACTTTATCAAAGAACAAGTTCTCAATGGAGAAAGATGTGAACAAGAAGTTACTCATTTTCGTCTTAAAATAAGTGAGTCATTTAATTATTTCTCATGAATACTTTTAGCTATACATTTTTTTGAACACTCTCTTTAATCTTCATTATTTTATCGAGTTAAATTAATGTGGGCTTTGTGCTTTGAAAATGGAACTCGCGTAAAGTGGTGAGACATATATTAAACCTACATAAATGGTGAGGTATACATTGATTCCATCCAATAAAATAGTGACCGTTAGAGAGAGTGTTGCTAGAATTCCTCTATTTCACATACATTAAGAAAATGTATAATTAAAAAAATAAAAAATAATTTTAAGTGTCCTTTTTAAGCATTGATGCATTCATCATTATCATAAGCAAAATGAAAAATATTAAATTAGAAGTGATAAAGTAGTATCAATTAGAATGTATAATTGAAAAAATTAAAAAATGCTGCATTGAAAAGTGAAACCGATCAATTTGTTTTGAGAAAATGCTGCATTGAAAAGAAAACTTTATGTAAGATACATTCAACACCTAAAAACTTTAAACATTGATTTTTCTTTTTAACATAAAACTTATAATTTATTTTTTGACAAGTGTCCTGCTCTAAGGAATCGTTCTTAGCACTAAACATGACACTTCTTTAAAACTTTTTAAAAAATGTTTTCTTTTTATAAAAAAAACTTTCTCTTTCATATTTTTTAACAAGTGTACTTGTTAGCCTAATTTATAACAAGTGCCAATCCTTATGTTGAAAAGTGCAATTTTTAAATTTTGAAAGAGTTGACTACATAATTTTCAATACATTATTATTCTTTTGATTACTTGACAAATATTTTTATGACACTTTTAAACAATGTTTACAAGGAAATTCTAACAATTATGCTAAAGACACCTTTAATTACATCTTCCTCTAAAAAAACAAAATGGCAAAGAGTGCCCTTATGATCATTGTTAAGAAAACAATTTTAGATTTTTTTCTCAGGAAAATTGATGTACTCCTTCTATCCCTTTTTATAAGAAGACTTAAACAAAAATCATGTATTAAGAAGAAGTTGTTGAGTCATAAATTTGTCTAAAATTGTGTATGAATATTTCTAAATTATCTTATATATATGGATGCATTTAATATTATTTTTCATATTTCAAGATAATTTGATAGTATTTATATGAAGTATATTTAAAAAAGAATAATAAATGCATATAAAAATTTGTATAAAGTTTTATATTTAGAGACAAACATTTTTTTGTAAATTATACTCTATTTGTCCCTATATATAAGCCTCTTTTGTCTTTTTCGCATTTCTTAAGAAAAGTTGTTAGTGAAATTAATGTGTTGTATTTGTGTGTTAATATTACCAAAATATCATTTGTTTGTATGTGTATTAAATGTGACTTTTCATATTTCAAGACAAGTTAATACTAGTAATTATGGGTATGTTTAGGAAAATTATAATAAATGCATTTAGTAATTTGAAAAGAATGGTTTATATTTAAGGACAAAATTTTAGTCAAATGAGTGTTTATATATAAGGACGGAGGGATTAATTAGGAACTACTCCCTCCATTTCAAAAAAAATTGTTTCAAAATGAATGTTTTTTTAAGTCAACCTTTTGAAAGTTTTTTTTTATTTTCAATGCAAAAATTTAATTTTATGCTTTCTCAACTAGTGTCATTACAACACTTGTTAGCGAATGGAGATCATGTCCATTTAAGACATTATTCCCTCCGTTTCACATTAAGTGATATAGTTAACTTTGTCACACATACCAAAACACAATTTTGATCTTAAATAACTTTACAATTCTATTAGAAAAAATATATAAAAATTTGATATTTTAAAAATATTCATCGAGACGAATCCAACAACATTTTATATGATATTATTTATCTTTGTATATTAATACAAAAATACAGTCAAAGTATGTTAGGTCAATAATGCACATTTTCAAATAGGTCATCTATTATAAAATAGAGGGAGTACTATTTAGAGAAATATAGACTCATATAATCAAATAATAGAATTTTATATTCCCTCTGTTCATGTATGTAACCACCCCTTGCATTTTTCACATTTCTTAAGAAAAGTGGCCAGTGCAATTAATGTGTCTATTTTATGTGTTAATATTACTCCATCCGTGCCTTATTAGATGACCTAGTTGACTCCGACACACGTATCAATGCATATGTTTTATCTTTGATATCTTCAATTCTCTACTAAAAAAAATCTGAAAATTTAATATTTTAAAAATATTCATCGAGACGAATCCAACAACATCTTACATGATATTATTTATCGTTGTGAATTAGTAGAAAAATATGGTCAAAGTATGTTAAGTCAATAATGTATATTGTCAAAGAGGTCATCTATTGAGGGAGAGAGGGAGTATCAAATTGTCATTTGTTTGTATGTGTATTAAATTTAACTTTTCATATTTCAAAATAACTTAGTAGTATTAACTAGGGGTATGTTTAGGAAAAACAAATATTTGAATGTTTCATTTAAACTGCATCATTCCACATGCAACGCGATGCTAAATTGCATCATTATATTTGTCAAAAAAAATTGCATCATTATAATTTATTATCTTAAACAATAAGAAATTAAATAATCAAATGTATTTAATCTGAATTTTGTATTAAATCCATTTGATTTTTTAATTAATTTTTTATTCTATTTTAATTGTATTCCATTATGGAGGGAGTATATGCCAAGACTAGAAATATATTCAATTGAGAGTTGATGTATGAAATTGCAAAAATATAAAATAAATAAGTATTATCTTAAAAATTGATAGTTAGACTCATTTTTTGACTAAATTTTTTGCTATGGAAAATGAAAACTAAAACTGGTTTTTTTTTTCCTTGATAAAATCAATTTCCGGAAACTAGAGGACTTATTTTCTCCACAATGAAAAAAGACTTTGCTTTTACCGACTACTCCTCCTTACTTTATTCATCTCTCTTCCTTTTCACATTTACTTTCCTATAATAGATTCATAAATAACTTTTAATTTTTAACGGTACCTGTGACCTGTGAGTGCATTTATTAGAATCCTAAGAAGAAATGTATTTCTTCATCACATTCACATGCACCAACAAGTTAAATTAAATTAAAATCAAACTCACCTTGGTTTTACTATTTGGGTTGACGAGTCCTCGTGAGCTTACTTCAGTTGATACGGACAATGCATAATTCTTTATTATAAAAGTTAGACTTGATGAGTTAGCATGTTTGCCCTAATCCCTTGTATTTTTCCCTCCTAAGCATGTAATTATTGTTAATTTAATCTCCCAACCACACACTTAATTACAGCCGTTGATTCAAACTCTATTTTCAAACTCCCCACTTTATCTCTCATACAGAAACGTCATAATGACAATTGAAAACAATATTAATCATCCTCTTTTTCCCTCCATAATACGTAATTAATGCTAATCAACTCAGTCAATCACTCCCTTCATCTCAGTTGTAGATCTCATAACCTTTCATGTATTAATGTTCCATGATTTGAGTCAACCACCCCCTACATCTCAGTCGTAGATCTCATAACCTTCCATGTATATTAACGAATGCATTCCCATTATCCTCTCCTGCCATCATTTTTACGTCAAAACAGTTTAGACTTAACAATGAAAAGCGATGCACAAACTCTCTTAGCCTTGCACTGCTTGAAGCGTACAAATAACACCGCAAAATCTAACCATGTTTCATCTTCTTTCTTGATCTCTTATGTTTTGTTCCATATATATTTTTCAACTTGCACTAATTTCTTTGAATCTTTGATCTTTTTCAGCTCTATTAGATCCAAGTCAAGCGCCCAGCTGTCGTGAGAGTTTGATGTCTGCAGTGCAATTAATGGAGTGCAGTTATTAGGATTTATGTTTTTAGATCCATTTTGATGTTTTTGAATTATCCTTACATTTTAATGCAATTTATGGTTTATCTTTCCAGTTTAATGAGCCCTTCTTTGATTTCAATGCAATAAAAAGTAATATCTTTTCAATTTAATGTGCTCTCTTTTATATTGAATGCAATTTATGGTTTTAAAATGTTTCTTCGTTTGATTATTGAGCTTAAATGCAATTTAAGGATGATTGTTTACCAACAATTAATATTGTACCATAATCCTTCATGGAGGCAAAATAATGGTTTTAAAATGTTTCTTCGTTTGAATAATACACTTTTAGTTTTAACTAGCATTCAACAAAAAATATTGTATAGATCACGAAAATCATGCTATGAAGGACATTTCAAATAAGGATATCAAATGGTTAAAAAAATATTGATGGCAATCGAAACTACAGGTTAAGACTTAATGATATGCGAAAATTCAATTAATTTCTATGAGTGCAATTTAATGATTTGCGAAAAATATTGATGGAACTTAATGATTTGCGAAAAAAATTGATGGAACTTAATGATTTGCGAAAAATATTGATGACAATCGAAACTTCAGATCAACGATTACATGTTAGATTTGATGCCCGATGAAGAGAAGACATATTTGAGCTATGATACTCCATTGACACAGAATGGAAATTATGATGCTATTGATGATGTCCACACTCAAGAATTTCTCAACACAATAAATGCTTTAGGACTCCCACATCACAAGATAAGATTGAAGATTGGAGTTCCAATTATTTTTTTGAGAAATATTGTTCTAAAGTTAGGATTATGCAATGGAACAAGGTTAATCATAACCAGAATGAGAAAATTTGTGTTTGAAGCAAATGATATATCTGGAAGTAACATCGGCGAAAAAGTATTCATACCCAGGTTATCTCTTTCACCGTCTGATGTTAAAATTCCTGTCAAATTTCAAAGAAGACAATTTTCAATATCTGTTTCATTTGCTATGACAATCAACAAGAGTCAAGGGCACCACAAAAAATAAAGAAGATATACAGTCAAGAATATCTACCAAAAAGAGTTTGATAAGAATTTTTTCCTCTAATAATCGAATTTTGATTTTTCGATCGAAATTGTTATAGGAGACGTTCGTTAATCATTCAAACTCAATCACTTAGTTACTTGTCCAATTTAATAAGTAATTGTATGTGGTCTATAATACAGCTAAATACATGATATTTAATTAATTTCTAACATGCATTAGAAACCCTTGAAGGGAGCCTTGATAGTTTTTTTTTTTTAAAGGATGGGAGCCTTGATAGTTGATACTTGATACTAGCGTTTTATACTAGTTATTAATGCTGTGTTTGGTTGAAGAGAAATAAGGAAGGGAGAAAGAGAGAAAAGAGAACGAGAGAAGAGATGATAGTTTTCTCTTGTTTGGAATGCAGAGAAATAGAGAAGAGAGATTAAAAAACAGTAGGACCCACCACTTTTTATCTTCTCTCCAAAGTAGGGAAAAAATGGGAGAGAGAAGTTTCTAGCTTTTGTTGTTCCAGTTTTGCCCTTGCCTTCAAATGTTGCATTCACATGATTCCTGCAATCTAGTTGCAAACGCCATAGGTACTTAAACATGACAAGGAAAACGCAGGGAAGCTATCCGAGGCTGAAGTTGCCAATGGAGCAATGTTGTAGCAACAAAAGAGTAGATACAAATTGAGGTAACCTTGATGATATTATTAAATTTAATTGATTTCCATAAATTGAATTCGTTAATTTATTATCCGCAACAAAAAAAAAATCATTAATTAATTTGACAAAAAAATATCATTAATTTATTTGATAAAAAATTTCATCAATTAGTTGAATTAAATTAATTAATTGAATTATGAAATAAATTAAATTTGATTAGATTTTTGTAGGGGTGTTTTAGTCCTTTAAGTAATATTAAACACTTCTCTCGTCTCTATTTTTATTCTTTCTCTCTTATACCAAACAATACATCAAATCTACTCTATTTCTCACATCTTTCTCTCTCATCTATTTCTCTCTTCACAATTTCTCTTCTATACCAAACACAGCCTAAGTGAAGCACCAGCTGAATATTCATGATGATGTTGATGATGACAGAGGACGACAAGCAAATCCACATCCAACCACTCTCTCCAACCACTTCTACCTTTTGCGATCTGGATCTCTATTTTATTTTTAGTATAGAACATCTATCAAACAAATTACAACTAAGATTGATAAAAGAAATACCCAAATGGGGCTATAAAAACCTCAACTATGTCATAGACTATTTAAATTCAAATAGAAGACAAACAGTGCAAGAATCAACTTACAATTTAATTTAATATATGATGCAAATGTAAGATAAATCTTATATTATGTTTGAATTAGTTTTGTTTTAAGAGATGAAAATGAGATATATGACTAACAACGGACTATCTTCCCGGTACAAGATGTATCAGAGAAGAAGGTCAAAATATACAGCAAACGATCAACAAAAAGAAGCACAAATTAACTAATACTCGCACATAAAAAAGGTTTTTGGCACCAATTATGAAAGCTATAATGAAAAATAATAAATTTAGCTTTAAACCATCCAAAGGAAAGAAGCTTAACATTCTTTTAAAAGTTGAACAAGAATTAAAATAACCCAACTAATTGTGATTTTTCATAGAAAAGAAAAAACTATCTGCAACAAAACAAAGACGTACTATAAAAATGAAGTTGAATGGTAAATGAGGAAAGTGAGGAGCAGACAGAAATTCTATCTAATAAAGTATATTTGAATGGCAAGCAACATTAATGATGATAGAATATGCCCTACTTCAACCATAAATTTGTGGTAATTTTGTTTCAAATTTTTAATGAAGCAAACTATAGGAACCACTAGTTAGGTCACTAAACAAGAAATCTATTGAATATGAAACTTCAAGTTCAACTCCATATATCATGATGTTTCAACTTTTAGCCATAAAGTACATTATTTCAATTGTAGTGCCTAGCATGTGTTGATATGGTTCAGTCACTAGTTTTGTGACCCAATATGCTTCATTATGATAAGAGAATGGAATTTAAGAGTGCTATATATGCATGTGGGGAAATTTTGAAACTTTTAGTAATTTTTATAGAGCCTATATATCTCATAGCTGCCTATAAATTTTAAACGTAACAATGTAATATAGAAGGGACCACATATTTAATTATACCAAACTTTATTATCAACTAATAGAAAAACAGTTTATGTATGAAAATTCTTCATAAATGGCATATTATAGAATTTACGTCCAAGTCTTCTTCAAGTGTTAAGTTGCCAATTTGCCATTTCTAATGTATTTCTTTTCAGCTTTGATTTTGTTTTCTACTTGGGTATCTTACCAATTTACCATTTCATAAAGACCGTGGATTTTTGTTAATTTACTTTCAAAACGAAACTTTACTTTGAATTTTGTACGTAAAAAACATTTGTATTGAATGACATTGTTGTATAGGTTTTAGTCATACCATATGTTTCGGACCGGATCCATGTAACTTAGCTTAATTCTCTTGAAATCTCACTTATTAAAAGATACATGCATCGAGAGAAAGATACACGCATTATACTATGTTAAATCTCTCATCCACCTCACTCGAAAATGAGGTGTTTGCATATACAACATCCCCTACAAGAAGCTCAAATCGTCACCACACTCCTTCAACTCCGAATATTGATCATAGTCTAACTTGGATCACCATATAACTAATAAACGAGAATTCATTTTTAATACTGCAAAAACTTAAAATCTTTACCAGATAGGGTTTTCTTGGTGGAAGTGTTTTAGGTTGGCAAGATGGGTTTCTATATATACACACACACTCTTAAGTGGAAAATCTCTCACAAGTTCTCCTAGAATACATGTGCACTTCATCTTAAAAAATTGAAAAACTTTCCCAATCACAATCATACTTGATTGAAAATGATCTGTATTAATTTTTTAATCAAAAAAGTATTTCCTCATGTCAGCTTGACAGGGAAGTAGAATTTTTGTTGCACTCAATTTTTAGATTTTTTTTTGTTACACTCAAAATTTAGATGAAACTACTAAAAGTAATTAATAAATATTTTAGAACATAGTACTATTCGTTAATTGATTAGTTTATAGAATGTATAGGATGCAGAGTAGTGTAGTATATTATGCTGACAATTCGTCAAAAAAGGTGCATGGTTGTCATTTTTAATTACATGCTAGTTGGCTAAACTGAGGAATCTATCTGTTTTTAGGAATCCCAATATTCGTATTTTTTTATGGGTGTTTTGACCAAGTAAAATGAAATGTGGAGTCAGAAAAACTTAGGAGTTTAATAAACCTGACATCACATGGATGAGATTCCAAATTTCCAATTGATCATTAAGGAATTAATTGTACAGATGCAGGTCAATTCAATCATTTATTAGAATACCCTATAAATTAATTTGGATACCCTAGTGTGATGGAAATGGATTGTTGCAATTGTGTCACACGATTACAGTTATTCGATTGGCCGTTCGATCTAAATTAGAAGATGAGTTTGCTTAACAATGTAAAATCGATTGTATTGTATAATCTTAACTATGCGAGACTATCCGGTCTTAAATCGACGGTGAAGATAAAAAAAGTTGCATGAAATTGTGTCAATCTCGGGAAGACTAGGCCCATAGTCTCCACATGTGTACCACGTTCGCCAAAGATAAAATGAATGAGTTGTTCTAAAGTGATGTTGCGGGTGGAACATTAGGAGATGCTCTTAGTATAAATAGTTCTTATGTGTGCTATCCTTATTATGTTTTCTAGCTTGACATGTAAAATATTTTGAGATGATACTTCAAAAAATATTAAACACAAAAAACATTATCAATAATGCTTTAAAGAAATAACACATGTTTGTTTCAAATTAAGTAGGGTCTCGAGTTTCAACTCCAACTTAAAAATCAAGTAGAGTTTGCCAATCATCTGAGCTCTCGTGACCTAAAAGATAAATATGTGTGTTTACCCTCGAAGGGTAGCTAATTCATACGCTCACAAAAGTTTTTATTTTATTTTATATTTTCTCTTTTTTTTTATTCCTTTCCTTTCATCTTCACTTAAACCAAATAAGAGAGTGGGGTACAATGGTTATGGTACATATAGCTTTTACTTTTTAGTGTAGTGATGCAGTTCCATCATGGCCTAATGTGCCCCCCATGCATCATCTATGCTAATGAGTAGTCTAAGTTTATCAAGCACTCATTTACATATTTGAATTGCCTTTGGCCACAAATTATAGGTCACTAAATTGCTCACTATCAACATTTTTTTTTTAAACCTATTCTCACCTATTGTATAAGCACAAACAATAGGATATCAATGTATGTTTTCTTCTCATCCTAAAATGCTTGGTATATATAACTAGTATCAAAGATACCTTTTCATCTCAACATAAAACTCTCAACATAAAACAATTGGTACTTATAACTGACTTGATAAACTGTTTAACTGCTAGCTCAAGTTAAGACCAAACATGATACCACGAGGTGACAAATACAACATAAAATTCATAGAAATGGAAGATCCCAGATTCGAACTCATGGCACCATAAATATTCGTTCTAACAATTGTTGTAACTTATGAATTAATAGCTCATATTTTGTACAATAGTGACATGCGCTAGTACTATAATATATTGCACATACTTTAGGGCAGTAGAAGAAAATATTCTATGCAACAGAAAATAAACAGTGCTATAAGTAATAAGTACAATGTACATAGAAACCAGTCTGTTCAGTGGATCATGTGAAACTAATTAAACCTCCACACCTCTACAACATTGGCTGAAGAACTTCTTTGTTTTTTTCTCCTATTCTATCTTGGGTTATTCAAAAAGTTTGTTATCTCTTTGTTTGTCATATTGTATACCTTTATCTACAAGCAAATGTTTCAGAAATCATCCAATAATTCATTCACTAATCACCAGCTATAGAGGTAGTAAATAAACAAACTACTATAGTACTAGTATAAGTAAGTAAACAACTACTTTGAAATAAACAACAAAAACATTAATTAATAAAAGATAATATTAATAATTAACTTCCCATTGTCCCAATATTCAACACCACACATTAAGATATTGACAACAATTTAATAAGGGGTCCCTAGTACTATAGGAACAATTAAATGTTGTTGTGCATGGTGACCAATTGCCTCCAAAAGAGATGAACAACACTTGAATTTACTAAAATCCCAGCTCATATGATATATTTAACGAATTATAAAAAGAAATACTATCTTAGAAATTGTGTATTCTACTTTTAAAAAGTTGAAAAAGTGTTTTTTTCGATACAAAAATTGTCTTCCTTTTTTTTTCATTTTTAATTCCTTAACTAGTATCTGGGACACCGGTTAACAAGATCCTATATTTAATTTTCGAAACAAGGTATCCATTTCGATTTCATGCTATCTTAGAGTGAGAACGAAGGAACCAACAAGCATAGAGACATTTCTTGTTCCTTTGTTCATTATAGTCAAATGGAAATTACAACAAGTCTTGTATAAAATTTAAAAACTACTGGTTTATTTCAGATTTGAAGAGGGGCACACCTTCATGGCACCATTTTATGTATCAGGATTGTGTGCATACAGTAAACCCTAAGTGTAGTCCTACAGTTTAAAGATTTGTGATCGTCCAATCTTAATCTAACGATTACATATCTTCTCACCGAAGGACTGCCGACAGTTTTGACTGTATTCAATCTGAATACAATTTTTTAGTTTTCATAATTTAGTTAGTAGTTACTTATATTTTGGATTTGTGTGGGGAGGAAGGAGAGGGTGAAGTCCTTGTTTGGTTTTTTCAGCCGTTGTTTGGGGACCAGACCTTGAAAGTGATCCCAAGCCATAAGCAACACGGTCTATAAATGGTAATGGATTTTGCAGACTGTTCCAAATTTTATTGGTCCTTATTCTGATATTCCTGTTGAGTTAATTACGTGCAAGAAACTTCACGTGAGACCCAGCACATAGTATTCATGGACCCCAAGGATACATTCAAAATAGTACTTTTCCGTCTAAATATAAATAAAATTAACTAAATGCATATTAATTTAGAACATCGGTTAATATATTATTTTAGGAGAAGGTATTTGAGAATTTCTTGAATTATATTATATTTCATTTTTTACAAAAATTTATTTTAGGAGTATTATTAATTTAAAGATATTTGGAGAGTGATAACATTAACTATGATAAACCTTTAAAAAAAATGATAAAGTTAACTAAAACTTCCTTAAAAAAACAAAAACTGAACTTTGGTCACCATATATGATATTTGTGTCAAATACGGTTGGCATAGATAGTTGGATTTTCTCCTCAGGTTCGTTATAACTTGAAAACAAGTCTGAAATTCCAAAATTTGTAAGTTATACATAAAATCACACGTTTAACATCACGTCACTATGTCTGTGTTTCTATACTATAGTCAAATAGAGATTCCTACTTTAAGCAATATTTTAAGTAAATTCCTTGGTACCTTAGAGTTTTCTTAGGGACAAGTAGTTTGTAGGCAAAGTTTACCCTTTCTTTGATTCCTCAAAGTCGAGGTATCTTCAAACGTCTCGTGTTTCTTCTTAGGTGATCAAACGAGCTGTGTGAAATGTTCCAAAAGGAGTAGCCTTAATAGTTTGGACTCTATCACCGATGATTATATATGCATGAAGTCTAGAGTGTAATTGTTCCTCCCCCTAACTAATTAACTACCATTTGTGACTATAAAAAAATGCCTACCTAGCTTTGTAACCTTGAAATTAACATTCGTCTCAAGCAGGTTTGCACAAACATGAATAACAAGCAGAATTGTACGATATTGATTCCCTGTCGTTTCACTTAACGTCATTCTTTACACATTGTATCGTAGTATTAGTTGCAAACAAGGTATACAACTATGTTATTCTAGTTGACTTGAATATATCCACAAGATTTCCTTCAAAATTTGGAGATAACAGCACCATTGAACTTAATGTAGACTTGTTTCAGTTCATATATTGGTATTTATAAGTTTTCCTACCATATATGAAATAATCAAACAAGCAGGTATTCGGTATTAATCTAAAACAATAAATCTAATCGTTTAGTTAAATAATTCCATTACATAACAGGATGAAAAGTATGCAAGAGTCGGAAACATTACATCATCATTGATGACCCACAATTACTCCAGAAATGTAACCATTAAAACTATATATTCTGCACGGTACGTACACAAACAAATAAGAAAACCCCTCGCCATCACTTGTAAAATTCAAAGTCAGTATCGGGCTTCTTCACATTGGTCCTATAACCTTTCTCAAAGTCCTTTGGTAGTATGACATATCTATTCTTACGAACAGCATGCATTCCTGCTTCTTGACAAATAGCAGATATCTGCAGCACCAACAATCATCAAATAAATCATTAATGCAGACAAATTTCTAAAAGGTTTGGTTATTGTCTTTCATCTCACAGCAATCTGTTAAATGGAGTTGACAAAAAAAGGTGCAACTTAAATTTAAGCGCATAAAGTTACGTCCAAGCAATCTAATATTTCCTTATTTTATAGCAGCACTGACATTATTTTCATTCAATGTCCAACATTTTAAGCTTACAAGTTACAATAATTTATCTGAAATTTGCGAGTTTCTAAAACATTTTAAGCTCAGAAGAACAAGTCCTCCACAGCATAACACCAATTTTCAGTTAATGAGAAACAATCAAACTAGCAACTCTTTTTCATTACTGTGACAGATTCTAAAGAAGCTACCAACTACTCCCCGGGTAAGTTATTAATAGTCTTGTTATAAACCTCACAAGATGATGGAAGTGAAAAACAATATATTTTGATAGTAAAAAATATTCAAATTCATGGCTTACATAAAAACAAAAAATCATGAACATTATTTATTAGACATGAACAAACCTCAGCAGCACTAATTTTGTCAGGGCGGGAAACATAATCTTCCAGGTCCACTTCATCACTCAAATTCATTTTGGCTGTGCAAACCTGTTACAAGTGAACTATCAAATAATAGGCTAGAGCACAGCTGAAACTATACTATTAATTAGTTCAAAATTAAGCCACTAAAAGTTTGCAAAAAAACTGAAATTCTCACCCATGAAACATAAAATGACCTATTATTAGGGGTGTTAAAAAAATCATAAAACCAAACTGGAGAACTGAATTGAAACATTTTTAGCACGAACCAGTTTATAATATTGAGAACCGAACTACGCTTACAAAACAGTTAGTTTACTGAGCCATTTATTAGAAATAGGAACCAAACTGTAAGATAACCAAACCATCACAAATTCTTAAAACCAAAACTCAAATCAGCCAAACGTAATTAAATTAAACAAATCCTAACATTAGAGAACCAAACAATCACTAATCAAAGAGCCCTAAAATCCAAATTAGAACTGAAGCATTGTCACCACTTGCTGTCTCAAATGCAGTGACATCGTCAATTTCACCGTTATGAATGGAATCTCTGCTGTGAAAACCATTCCCAACGCCGTGAATCACAATCTTAGTCCCTTCGTTTTCTTCTGTTTGAGTGTTACAGTTGCACTCCATAACATTTGGTTTTTTACAAACAATGTCTGATGCACAAATTTGATATTCTTTTTTCATAATTTTTATGGGTTTTATCTGCTTTTGCTTTGATGGGTTTTATCTGCTTTTAGATTTGACACTTGCATCGATCCTCTCTCTTTCAATTTTCAATTCTATACTGTTTTTACATCTTTCAGGAAAATATTTTGTTTCTATGTTGGTTCAGTTCGGTTCGTAATACTGAACCAGTTCACTGAACTGTTATGGAAGTTCGGTTCAGAACAAATTACCAATTCAGTTCAGTTTTTTTGAACTAATCTATCAGTTTGGTTGGGTTCAGTTTAGTTCTCTCCGAACCAAACCATGAACAGGCTACCTATTATTGACTATAAACACGGAATAGTGACTCAAACTATAGCATACATAGCTATAACATATAAAAATATAAAAAGTCTTGCCTGAAATACAAGCCTCTTTTGGCGTCTATCAGGCAAAGGGAACTCAATTTTACGATCAAGTCTTCCAGGACGCAAGAGGGCAGGATCCAAAGTGTCAGCACGATTTGTTGCCATTATGACTTTAACATTCACGGTCTGGTCAAAACCATCCATCTAATAAAAAAAAAAAGTTTAACCAGAACATCAGAGAGTATTTAAGACAAGAGCGGAAGTGTAGTCAAATCGAAGAGTATGGGACATTAAATCAATGTGGATCAGCAGCCTAATACACTGCAACTCACAACACCTGAGAGAATCATAGAGGTATTTTTCATAGAGATACCTAATACACTGCCCGTTTTTTTTATACCTGATTCAAAAGTTCCATGAGGATACGCTGTACTTCTCTATCAGCTCCGGTTTGGGCATCAAATCTAGCAGTAGCTATCGCATCAACCTCATCGATAAATATAATTGCAGGGGCGTTTTCTTTTGCAAGACGAAACACATCACGAACCATTCGGGGACCCTGAAATATAAATGAAAGAAAAGATTACAAAATGGTGCAGTAAACTTTTGCTGCAAAATTTTATTCTTCTTTCATGAAGATAATGAGTTTTGAAACTCTTGAGGAGGCTTCGGGAAGAGTACTGGTTATAAACATGGACACAATACAGCTTACATACCAATGAAATCCGGTTAAAAAAAGTCAAGATTTTTCAAATTCGAAGTCCAGGAAATAGGGGGCAATAAATAAGATAAATGCAGATAAGTATAAAATTTCACTTTTTAGGATGTAGATAATCAGACAGTTGCATCTGATTATCATAATGTGGCAGAAACTGAAAGAAAACTAAGGAATTTTATGACCAACCAACTCTGTTATTCTTATTAAAAAGATTAGAATTATAGATGTAAGATTTTTGTCTACAGCAGAGTCAGTTAATACTAAAGGTCTGTTAATACACTCCAATCTTCTTTATTTAAATTATCCAATGTGTCGGCCAAGAACAAGACCAATCAACTCTAGAAAGTACTGAACTTTATATGTTTTATGTAAGAAAGATCTTTCCAATTCTGTTTCTCATAGTGATATTCCTTATAACCAAGAAGTTTTCCGTCACTCAAATATCTATACAGTCTGTTAAAAGAAACATCACAAAAGCTCTAGGAATTTCAATTAGAAAAAGGGCAATGATGAAGGAGATGAAAGCTTTTCAAATGAAATTTAGTTAACTTCTTTTCATGAAATAAGAAGACAGTAGGTAACAAAAGGGATGTTTGGCATCAAATGCAAAACTAATGTAAGAGTACAAATATAAAAAGTCTGTTAGTCAAAAGTTTTACGCAAACCTTTGGAATTCATTATCCAGAGAAAGCTTAGTTAGCAAGCTGTCTACTATGCAAAGACATTATCAAGCTAGCTTGAGTAGTTTTGACAGAGTCAAAAAATGTTCCAAATTCTAAGTACTAGAGAATAGGGTTGAATAGCATAAATATCAATACTGGAAAAAACTAAAGTATATTTTCCTATTTTTAGAAATGTAGATAAACTTTGTTCAATTTATTTTGTATTGCTTCTATAAGGGATACACTTTGAATTCTGATTTTCTTTAACAGTTCACAATACAGATTTTATTTCAAGTAAACCCAATAAAGTATATATGATAAACCTTTATGGAGCAAAATACAAAGAGCACAATAATATTGAAAGTTAGGAATCTGAAACGGAGAATCTTCAAAAGTAAACAAAGAAAGCTAAATTACAACTTTGTTATCATCACTTCAACTGCAAATGACAGTAATTCATACCTCTCCAAGATACTTCTGCACAAACTCGGATCCCACAACCCTGATGAAAGCAGCAGTGGTATGATTAGCAACAGCTTTGGCAAGCATTGTTTTGCCAGTTCCAGGGGGGCCATATAGTAAAACACCTCGAGGTGGATCAATACCAATTTGTTTGTATAGCTCGTGATGCGTGAGAGGTAACTCCACAGCCTCACGAATTTCCTGCTTTTGGATATCACATCCTCCAATATCCTAAAAGAGATCAAAATCATATCAAGGGAGAATGGTCAGGCCACAAAAATATAGTTTAAGATGACAACAGTACATACAAAACATTATAAGCTCTCATCTTCCTCATAATGACCTATACTTTCAGTTTCAACGTAACTTCCCCACAATCCCCTAGAATCAATAATTTAGCATACAATTTGAACTATATTTGTAACCTCAGGCATGAGAACCAGGATCACAAGCTACCAATAAATAATTAACAGAAACTCCCCCGAGCTCATCTACAAGTATTTCTCTCCACTTTTAAAGTACGAGCATATCTTTCCAGCTTATATTGCAACTACCGACCAAAGACACTTGAATTCTCCCAAATAAACTCAACATTTTTCAATGTCTCGCACTGTACTGTCTGACATTTCTCTCTAACATATATACATATTCCGTCTGTGTTTGTGTGTCCACTTCAATCTTTAATGGTTTAAATATGATTTTAGTCCTTGCAATTGCTGTAGCAAAGACACTGTTGATCAAAGGCGTGTCCCGTGTCCGACACCGACATGACACATGATTACATTGAATTATGTCATTGTCTCAAAATTTAGTGGTGTCGACGTGTCAGTGCATCATAGCAAGCAATTATAGTGTGTTTTGGTTTTAGTCATGTAAGTTCAAAAATTGTTGCTTTTAGTCTCTAACATCATGTGTGACCCGATAAAATCGTACTATGTGGCCCAATAAGTCAACATCAAGACTAAAAGCAATAGTCTTTGAATTCGCACACGTAATTCAAACAGAACAAACTTATACAACTAAAATAAAAGATACTATAATTGCAGGAACTAAAATCATATTTAGATCTAGGGCCTATTTGGATAAATTCAGAGTAATCCCAGCAACTAAACCTAGAGCCTATTTGGATAATCAACTTATTTGCAGCTTATAGTACAAGCACTTACGAAAATAAGTTGAAAATAGCTTTGAACAATGTCATAAGCTTTTTTCATAAGTTCTCTCAAAACTTATGACAGTATATAAGCCCAAATAGCCAATCCAAACAGGCCCAAACCTAATAATCAAATCCCAATTGAAAATTAGAAAAATATAAAAAAAAAAAATCCTAGTTTTCGCAGCAACTAACCTAACAATCAATCGTTTACTAATTGAAGGAATTCATATAAGAAAAACCCTAATTTAGCAATTCAATAAAAAAATCGACCCAATCAAAAACAAATTACGAAAATCATAAACATACTAACATTATAAGTAACATCAGGCTTCTCAGACTGACTAAGAAGCGAGATACTGGAATCAGCTTCCGGCGGAAGAACATCAACAAGAGCATTCGAATGACGATGAAGCGCAACCGAAGCCGACGGCTTCAAAAGCTCCCGATTAATCGTACTCAAAATCCTAACATAATAATTCGACCCAGTCGTAGATCCAACAATCCCATTATTTGTATCAACCATCTCCATAAACTGACCGATCACAAGCGGAACAGATTGGATCCGTTTGACTTCTTCCTGAGCACGAAGAAGCTCGCGTTTGAGATTCTTTTGCTCGTCTTTGACATACTCTTCTTGTATGTCGATGAACTCGAGTTGGCGTTGGAGGGATTTGAGGAGTGTGTAGAGGTCGTCGGAGGTGGAGGAGGAATCGGTGTCGGTGGGGGAGGAGGAAGAAAGGGAAGGTGGTGGTTCGGTGAGGGGTTTTGGATCGAGAACCATCGCGGAGGAACCCATTGTTGAAGACGGTGATTAGAGAATTTGGGAATTAGGGTTTCGGTGTTGTGGGATTTGGGATTGGAATTGCTTTTATGTGAAGTATATCAAATGAAGTGAGGTGTGTTGCTTTAGTTTCTTTTGACATATTTATTTAGATATTTTGATTTCTTTTTTCACAAGACATTATAATTTAGATTTTTAGTTTAAAAATTTATAAGATATTTAAAAGTATACTTTTTTTAAATTTAAAAATATATTTTATCAGATATTTATAAGATATATTACAAAAGTGAGACAATGAAAATATTGATGATTCAATTTAAGTTTTGGAATAAATAGAGTTGTTGTTTGATGAACTAAAATGTTTTTTTTAAAATGAGCGTCCCAATGAACTGAAAACCCGAAAGGGGCAAAAATTAAGGGCATACAAAAAAGAAAATATATTCCTGGTGGATTGAAAACGCGAAAGGACGGTCCAGGCAAAAGTTTGGGATTTTCAAAAAATAATACAAAAAAGGAAAAGGAAAAAACAAAGACAGAGGCATCACAGTTCAAGTGGGTCAAATAGAAGAATACACCTAATGCGGGTATACAAATGGCGACTTGTGCCAGACTTCTGATTGACGGGCCTTATCCCTAAGAAATGACGACTTGTGCCAAACTTCTTATTGATAGGCTTTATCCCCAAGAAATGGCAACTTTTGCCAGACTTCTGATTGGTGGGCTTCACCCCCACGGAATGATTACTTCACCATCAACTAAGACATCATTAACGGAATTTATCCCTTCAGTGGTTTGATTAACGGGATTTATCCCTTCAGTGGTTTGATTAACGGGCTTTATCCCTTCAGTGGTTTGACTAACGGGCTTTACCCCATCGGTGGTTTGATTAATGGGCCTCTATCCCCATCAGTGATTTGATTATTGAAATTTACCCCATCAGTGGTTTGATTAATGGGCATCTATCCCCATCAGTGATTTGATATTGAAATTTACCCCATTAGTGGTTTGATACATTATATTGAATTTTACCCCATCAGTGGTTTGTTTGAAGGGCTTCACCCCATCAGTGATTTGATTGTTGGACTTTACCCTAACAGTGTTTGATTCATCTCCAGTAATGTTGTCCCCATTGAAGATTACTGAATGTTTGTACTGTGATGTCGGGCCGCTTCCTTTTTAACCTGCCTAACCTTGTCTCATCAGTCTTACCATTTTTACTGTCATATAAGTCTTATACATATTCACACATTCATTCATTCATGCATATAAAGCATGCATACAAATATCATTTATACATGGTTGCATTATCACTCAGGGTCTTATTTTCAATTTTTACCTCATAAAAGGGTCATCCCCAATGTGTCTAATCTAGAAATATCACCAATCAAGTTTATTTCAATTGGCAGGTTCCACCAAACAATCATTTTTACCAATGTCTTTCCAATTTCTGCAATGTATGTTCAAACCTTATCTTGTGTGTCCATTGTTAAACATACCCTTGTACCGGTAACAAACAAATTTTTATCATATTCGTCTTTACCAATTTAAAGGTAATAGACAGGTTTATTTCTTGCATATTCGTCTTTACCAATTTAAAGGTAATAGACAGATTTATTTCTTGCATATTCGTCTTTACCAATTTAAAAGTAATAGACATGTTTATTTCTTACATATCCGTCTTTACCAATTTAAAGGTAATAGACAGGTTTATTTCTTGCATATTCGTCTTTACCAATTTAAAGGTAATATGCATGTTTATTTCTTGCATATTCGTCTTTACCAATTTAAAGGTAATAGGCAGAGTTATTTTCAGCATATTCGTCTTTACCCTCGTACCGGTAACATACAGTCTTTATTTCCCGTACATTCGTCGTTACCCTTGTAGCGGTAACCGACAGTCTCATTTTCTATCTGTTTACCTTTCTTTAGAATATCTTGATACTGATTAGTAGGTGATACTTATCAGTTTGTTCCCCAGTGAATCGATGTCTTGCCCCCAACAGAGTTGGAACCTTTTCCTTCTGTTCATTTTATCCCCAGTCAGTTTATCTTCGTCGTCCTTGCATGCATACTTGCATCGCAGGCATTCATATCATTATATTCATAAGCATTGCATCCTCAACATTTCAACTGGTCAAAATTGGTGTACTTGATATTTAAGTCTCTTTGATCTGTTGATTTAAAAAAATTCATATGTTTTTAAATCCCCGTGACAGAGAAACTTAAATAGGAGCATATGTCATACCACATTTTTGGACCAGTCAAAAAGTTTTATTCGTATTTTAAAAGCTGAGTAATTTCATCGTCTCAAACTAAATTTCGGCAGGGAGGTATTTTAAAATACCTCATTTTAGTTACAGAAAGGGACAATTTTAATTAATTGCTATTATTGTTTTATTATTTCTTATTATTTCCTTTTTTTAATTAGTTCATTTTGGTTTTTTACTATTTTTTTATTATTTTCGTATCGTATTTTATTATTATTTATTTTGTTAAATCTTTTTTAATTATTTTTTTAATCCAAGAGTTTTGGTCTATGTCCGCATGTCATTTGTCCATTTGTCCTTCTCCATCAAGCTACAAAGGTAATTGTTTTGTCCAATCAGGGGGAGACACCTCATCACTATACCTGCAAACCCTAAAAAGTAGCAGTATAAATACTGTCATTTATTGCAGCCAGAAGGGAGTCCCATCAATCAGCAGCCACCAATCAAATCTAAAAACCCTAATTCTCTTTCCTGTTCCCAATTTTGGAATCAAACACAAAAATTGCAAAAAATCAAGAACATCAACCTCTTCTAGATTTTTCGAAAATCACAATACCCAAATTTCTAACACAAATTCCTCTACAACAACACATAATCCATAATCCAGCAACCAAAATCCTCACAGTTCATCAAATAACACCAACTTTGTTTTTGAAATCAAATATATCCAACACTGTTTCAATACCACTGTTCACGATTTTGAACAACACATAATCCAGCAACGTTTCAAACCGAAATATCAAGAGCAAAACGTAATTGAATCAAAGTGGAGAAGGAGAAGAATAATACGGATCCAGAAGAGAAGAAGTAGAACAAGATCGAACCCGTCCTTTACGGATCCAAATCGCAAAACAGAGGCAACGATTTTCGCCTCTTTGATTCGTTCCTCTGTCGACATTTCTTGTAGATTTGATTTTGTGGAAGTTTTTCTTTGTTTCTTCTTTCTAAAGACGGTATTAACCAAGGGTAGATCTAGCTTTCTTCTTACATTTTTGAAAAGATATTTGGTTTTCTTTGTCTAAAATCATAGATCTACGCTTGGTTGACGTTCATCTTTGAAAACTATTGTCAAATTTGAGTAGAGGAGAGGGAGACGGTTCTTAATCTCTAATTTTTTTAAAAAAAAGTGTTCTTATTGAAATCCGACGGCGGCGGCGCCACCCAGGTGGCTGGCCACCGCGCCCTAGTTTTAGAAAAGATGAAGATGCCTTCCGTTTTTTTTTCCTTCAGAAAACTAGAGAGGTTAGAGCTTTTCTCTCTAAGTTTAACTTAGAGAGAGAAGCAGTCTTTGTTTATGTGATTTCCTTGTTGTTTTTCGTATTTATACTGCCTATACCTATTAAGATGTTGTGCGTGCTGGTACACTATGCTACTATGTGAATTCAGGACTACGCCGTCAGATCAAAGATCTGACAGCCAAGGATGCATCCTCTAATTATCACACGCGCCTCCTCTTTCTTTGATCTGTTGTGTAACATTTGTTTAAACCATCAGATCTTAGATCTGACGGTTCTTGCTTATCGCCTGTTAATTTCTATGTGTGTGTTTCTATTTTTACTGCTTATCATACTCCTTTTGTTTTTAGCATATGATCTTGATCCAATGGCTAAGATCATTACTGTAAGCCCATTGGATCTATGTCTTAGGCCCATTTTATTTTTATTTTTTTCTACTGTTTTGCTAAATGCACCATTATTTTCATTTCTCCACCTCTTTTCTCTAAATTTTTTTATTTTCTCTTTGTGTTCAAATTTTTGGTTTGTTTTATTTGTTTTCATTTGTTTTTTTTTATTTTTTTTTATTTTTTTTTTCCTATAGTTGCATTATTATTTAGAATCATTTCATGCATATTTTAATTTTTGTCATTTATTTTTATTGTCATTAATTTTTAGTGTGTATTTAGGAAATTATGTAATTTAATTTATGCATTTTATTATTCTTGTTATTTACATTTTCTTGAAACTTTAGCATGTATTTAGGGACCATGTAACTTCATAAATAAAATATGCACCGACACCTCACACATTTATCTTTTACCGCTTTATATCATGACCGTGATCGGAGACCAAAATGAATTAGTGATAAATTAGGATTAATTATTAGACTAAATTGAGGGCCTTAAAAGCAAACAACTAGTAGTTTTAGGATGAAATTTTACTTGGGATCTGATATCCTTAGTAATTCCTCTTACGCTTTTTTTTTACGCTACGTTGAAGCGCTTAGTTTTTTTTGTTTACGTTTAACTTAGAAAAATCATTTTCAATTTTTTTTTCAAATATGCCAAACGCCAAAAAATATTTTCTTAAAATACATTGGATTTTAACCCAAGAGGTTCCTTCTTCCGTTTATTTCTTAATCAAATTTTAATGTCATAAACCATACTTAGACTTGGTTTTCTTTTAATTAAAATCGATCAACCTCACTTCATTTTATTCTTCTATGCCTTCTCGGCTTCTTACCCTTTTAAAACTCTTTTTCAAAACTTTCAAATCAATCCAACCAATTACTAGCCTTTTTTAAAAAGAGTGAACTACGTGATTTTGATCGCACTTGTGGGTATGTAGGCAAAAGACTTGTGTCTTTCCAAATCAATAAAGAAATACCAAAAACATGCTTCTTCTTTTCCCCATTCTTACACTTAGACTTTTAATCACCTATTTTCAAAATAAGCAAGTAACTTAGCACAAGATAGAGTAGGCAAGAGGTTCCTTTGGAATACCAAAGTCGTTTAGGGTGCGTAAAACCTTCCCTTTGCGAAACCAACCCCCGGATCCTTAATCTCGTAGAGTTTTTCTCTCTTTTCCCCTTCCCAAAAATAAAAGATATATCGTTCAAAGATTTACAATTCAACACCAATCAATGATTTGATATCCAAAATCACCGAGCACAAAGATGACAATACATTGAAAGATAAAATTGAAAAGGAAAATAAGACTGATTTTGTTTCATTTAATACAACAATTGCTTTTATTAGTCTTTTTGGCTTTGAGTTTGAATTCCAAAAAGCATTTACCAATGCAAAATTCAAAGAATTTCAAATTGAAATTGCTTCTATGATGTACTGTAATGCTTTCTTAGAGGGAATGGAGAATTTGAATTCAACATTTTGTGTTATAGAAAGTAAAAAGGTATATGATAGATTTAAAGACACAAGGTTCAGGGTAATCTTCAATGAGAAGGACTTCGAAATACAATGTGCTTGCTGCTTATTTGAGTTTAAAGGCATTTTATGCATACACATTCTTTGTGTTCTTCAGCTCATAGGTAAAACCAAGTCAGTGTCGTCTTGTTATATTTTGTCAAGGTGGAGGAAGGATATTAAGCGGAGACACACACTTATTAAATATGGGTTTGATCATTTAGCTGGAAATGTTGAATTGCAACTAGTTGGTAAAGCATGTGATGCCTTTTACGAAGTTGTTTCTGTGGGGATACATACTGAAGATGGTTTACTGAAAGTGATGAATCGGATCAACGAATTGAAAATTGAATTAAACTGTGAAGGAAGTTCTTCTGTCATTATAGAAGAAGACAGTTTAGTTCAAAACCAGATGGCTAAAATTCTTGATCCTACAGAACTTGACCTTTAATTGGTTCATGTAATTCCAGAAACATAGTTTCGATAACATAAAGTCCTCCATCTATAGATTTTTGAATAAGGTTTGGCCACATCTATAACCAACAACAAATTCAACACCGTTTAAAATCAAATACAATGCAAAAATTCAGAAAATACATAGAAAATCAAAGAGAGAAAACCAGATGAGTTTTACGAGGGTAGTGAGTATAAGTAGAAATTAATACCAATTTTTTTGTATGTAGTAATTACAATAGAATAAAAGTGGAATTTAAGCAAACCTTCAAATTTTCTTTTGATCAATTTCATTCTTGAATCGAGAAAGATGAGTTTGAATTGAGAAAAATTATATCTCTTTTTCTTGATTTTATATCGACATAGTCTTCAGTTTGAACACAACAACCCTTTATAATTACAAACAATATCAGGTGGATTTCAAGTTTGGATGGAGAAAGTTGAGTTCAGTGGTTCTGAGAAAGAGTAAGAGAAGTAGAAAACACTGTTTTTTTCCTTCTTTTTTTGAAGTGAAAAAGGTCAAACAATAAGGGCTTGTTTGGTATGTTTTGCTTTTTAGTTTTTTGAAACTGTTTTATAAATCTGTTTTAAAGAAGAAGAAAAAAGAAATCTGTTTGGGAATTATATTTTCAAAAACTGTTTTTGAGATGAAAAATGAAAAAACTTGTTTGAAAACTTTATTTTAAGAATACATTTTCAAAACTATTTTTGACTCAATATTTTTTTTAAACAGAAGATCATAAAATTTGTTTGATTTTAAATAGTATGTGTTTACCGTGACTTTTAGTTAATTAAAAAATCAACCAAATTAACTTTGTCTAACTTTTAACTTGATAACTCAGTATACATTATATTTTATGAGCTCAATAGTATTTGTTTAGAGGATGAGCTCAATAGTTGAATATTGTATTAATAAAATATTACAGATTGATTAATAAAATATTTTTTTTCAAAGATTGTGAATATAGGTACGTAGTATTAAATCACAGTCAGTTTATGAGTTATATTTTTTTCTTGCTTCTTTTGCGGGCGTGCTTTCGCTCATGTATATATATATATATATTTGAAGAGCCAAAAATGAAACTTATATTAACAACAAAGGCTTCGTTCCTTTCGCACAATGAGTGCTAGAGAGGAACAACCATAATTACAACAGAGTTCAGTCAAAAGACTCAGAATAAAAGAACAAGAAAAAGCTAACCTATACCCAAACAAAGTAAAAGGCAAGTAAACCAATTGTGAACCCCAAACACATGAACAATGTTAGCTGCCTTCATCCACCAATATGAATAAATTTGAACCTTTTCAACCAATTGGTGAATAGAGCTTTCTGTATTGTTGAACTGCCTATTATTACGCTCAGTGCACAATACCCACACACAAGCTAACCATAAAAGCTGTATAAAAGAACAATTTTTTGCTGACAATCCTAGCAGATAAGAAAACTGAACGAAGATGTGCATCCAGACAACATCCTGGTAAATAAGAAAATTGAAAAAAGATGCTGCCATAAGTCTCTGAATATAGGGGAGGAAACAAATAAGCGTTGAGTTGTCTCCACTTACCCACAACCAGAAACACAAAGATGCGCATCTTGAGCAAATATACCACGAGCTGCCAAATTTGTCTTTTTTGGCAATCGATTGCAAAGAAGCCTCCAAGCAAGAATAAAAACCTTTAGCGGGACATGTATGTGCCACACCAAAGTTGAGGCCTCATCGACAATATAATTACCACCTGAAGTCAACAAATCATAAATAGAACAAACATAATATTTTCCTGAATTGTCAAGTCGCCATCTCCATTCATCAGACTCTGTGACATGCAAAGTAACGTTAGCAAGCATTGCCTGACACTCCCCAACTAACCCCTTTTCCCAATCCCACAATCTCCTCCGCCATTGCCACACCTCACCACCCTCCTCCCACCCTAACACATACATATCCTCCACCGTGCGGTGTTTATTGACACTTAAACCATACAAGCGTCTAAACCACACCGATAAAGCGATACCATCTAACCACGGATCAGTCCAAAAATAAGTATTCCTCCCATCCCCCACCACTTTTGTAACACAGTCTCTAAACCACTCTCCTCCCACTCCCCCACCACCATCACGCACGTGCGCGAGCTCACGCCACCAACCTGAAGCTTGCCGCCCCCTTCCTTCAAAACACCATCCTCCTCACCATAACGAGCCACCAACACTCTATACGACAAACCATTTCTATCTACTAACATCCTCCAACACCATTTTCCTAAGAAATCCAAATTAAATTCTTTCATTCTTCTCACCCCCAGACCTCCTTCCTCCTTACGAATACAAATAGAATTCTAACTAATCCAGGAGATTTTCCTATGATCCTCACTCCCACCCCAATTTTTTTTATTAAACATAGATTCGATAAAAGAGATTATACCTGAGGGAGCTTTGAAGAAGGAAAGGGCATAGGCAGGTAGAGAAGACATGACAGACTTTATGAGAATCAAACGGCCACCAAACAATAAAAATCTACTCTTTCACATAGACAACCTCTTCACAATACAAGCAACAATAGGATCCCAAAAAGATAATCTCCTAGCATCCCCTCCAACGGGAAGTCCTAACACATGAGTAGATGTTAACTCCCTAAAAAAAAGTAGACGTAAACATCTGTAGTGCATAGTTGAATTTTAAAAAGTCTACGGTAAATTAATTATATAAAAATAAAATGAATTTCTTTTTGGAATGAAAATAAATTAAGAATAAGACTTTACGTGTTTATATAGTTATGCAAGCATTTGGCTTTCAAACAAGAGATATGTTTTTTATTCAAAAAATATTTTAGTAACACAATTTATAACGCGGATAATTTTTTTAAGGGTCATGTTGTCCTTAAGGCACATGTTAAGCACTATTTTTATTCCAATAATGGTAAGAATTTAATGAAAAAAATCAATATTAAACATTTTGAACAATAAATTAACACAATTTTCAACACATAATTTATATTAGTGGAATTCTTAACATGTGCCCTTAGGGCACAAATTAACATTTCCCTTTTTTTAATATTATATCTATAGATAATAATAAAGCAATGTAAGTATTTTGACAAATTTGTCATTTGTCATATTATAAGAAGAGTTTTTCTAACCTATGCAATGTAAGGTGCAATCCTTTTCTTGAAAAATGAAAAGTAATTGTATTTCCCCTCTATCTCTCTCCCTTGTTAACCACTCTATTTATTGTATTTTGTGAAAAACTAAATAATAATTTTCTTTTAAATACAACTCAATGTTATAGTTATGCTTTTTTCTTTCACACTATTTTTTCCTTCTGCGTTAAATTTTTTTCTCATGGATATGGCAAGTGCTCAAAACTCATCCATATATTCTCACATGGAAGCTATAGAATTACTTTCTTTCAGGTAGTTTCAGGTTTCTTTCATAAGTTCGCAACTAATTCCTTATTTAGCAATGTCATGTCTTCTAGATCCATGAATGTTATGTTCACGAGGATTGGTTTAATTCATTGAGCTGGATTCTTAAAAATGAATTCAGTTATAACTTAGTCCCATTGAGCTGGATTCTTAAAAATAAATTCAGTTATAACTGAGTCTGTTGAGCTATATATATCATTCCATTTAATTTATGGATAATTTTTCATGCACTTATTGTTAGATATAATCATTAATTTTGGAGTATATAGTTATAAAAAATAGAATGATTAATTAGATTAAGAAAATTATCATTTTTCAAGAAAAGGATAATCAATATGGTAGTTTTCGTTGAAAAAAGTGGTACATTTATTGCACCTTATCCTATGCAATGTTGTATAGGTTAGAAAAACCCTTATAAGAATGCTTACTTCTTTTAAATTAGCTATTATTAGTAATGTTTCCATAATTATCTTTTAATTTTATTTATTTATTTTATTTGTTAATTAGAAATTTTTAATGGTATATTTGAAATTTTCTTTCAATACAAACATAATCACGCTTGCGTGTTTTCAATGTTAACAGGTGTTCTCTCTCCATCTCTTTACAGTTTTGCATCAATTGAGGTGAAATAACAGGTGTGTGGTATTACAGTGTTAGTTTTGGTGATCATATATTGTGGGGCTTTTGTTTGTATTGTAGTTCACTCATGCAGAAAAATATATAGCTGCAACTTTGTTGTGTTTATTGGTTATTCTTAAGCAACTATGAACAGCTACAATTTGATGCCTGATTGAGGTATGTTCTACACCTTTTAATCACTTTAATTTAAACACCATCACATTTTTGTTTTTCTATGTGGTTTTTCCTTTATTTTTCTCTCTTTTTGTCAACTCCAGGAAAACAAGAATGATCCCTTTATAACAAAGGAGTTGATATATTTCATCAAATTCATAAGTTTATAGTATGCATTTTTTTCCCTTTAGGGTTTTGCCTTTTCATTCATAAGTTCTTCAGGAAATCTGTTTTTTTTTTTTTTAATCTATGAATTATATGTGAAGTTGAATTTGATAAATTTATCTGTTTAGTTGAGAAATAGGTATGTTATATATTTTAATTAGATTATTTTGTTGGTTTTAGTCTTAAATAATGTTTGTAGGGTTTGATTCTTATATTTGCTGGTTGATTACTGATTATAAATGTAATACTTCTAATTAGCTTACTTTGTGATCCTTTGTTTTTTTAAGGGGTGTGTTAAGGTGTTGAGAACCTTTTTTTCAATAATTCATTCTCTTAAATAATAGAGTAGATATGCAAAGGTAGTATTTTTATGTAATTTCTTTTGTGATTCTTTCTTCAAGGATAACCCTCTCCTCCATGTTGACCAAAAGCACATATACATACCAATGAAAATGCCAATGAAAATGCTTTCTTATGGATCAAATTTTGGCTTTAGGACAAGTTTGGTGGATTTCCTTATAATTGCCTATGTGAATACTTAATTTTGGTTGTAACGATGACAGTTTCGTTTATGAGCTTTATAGTGTTTGTTCATTACTCATGTTTAATTTGTTTGGGGTGCAGGGGATCATGAATAAGCAACAATTGTTGGAATCCAAAATGTTCATAATCACATTTGTAGTCAAACTTAATGGATTTGATTTCAAGTTTGTGGTGCAGGGCATCTTACTTACCACGTCTCAACACTTTTGTAGTTCATGCTGTTTTAGTTCTTTTATGTACTCCCACTATTGCATATGATATAAAATGCAAGGAATAGAGCTTATATTAAAAACAACATGTTGTAATAATCTCTATTTTATTGCTGAATTATATATAGTTTTCACTCTTTAATTGCTGAATTACTTAATTACTCTATTTTTATTGGTGTACCATATTTTTCTCATTGTTTCAAAACACTTATCAGGAAACCGAGTTTATTATTTTGTTGTCTATCTATATTTCTCAATTCCCACGATAATTCTTTCTTATTTGTTATTTTTTTCTATTAGTTTTCCTTTTTTTTTCTTTTCTTTTTCTGTTGAATTATTACTTGAACTTGGATAGTGTAATTATTGCTATATTGATGTTTAGAATGTATACCATTTAGTGTTGCCAGTGCGACAAAAGGTACAAAATGACTTTGAATTTCAAGAAAATGCTTCTGGTTTTGATATATATTTATTACTAGCTAAACACTTGAATGTTCAAGTTATTTGTTGATTTTCAATTTAAATGATTGCTATTGTAACATATGTCATTTTTGTTGGTTTAAACTTGATAATGATACTATTATTATTGTAGTGAAGATAATCACTCTTCGGCTTATAATTGTGACAATATCTCTTGCGTGTTTTTACAACAAACATCTTTGTTGTTTTTGATTTGTTGTCTGCATAAAATTAAGTATTTTTTGGTTAATAATTAAATAAAAAAGCTAGATTGTTATAGGAATTGTACTATCAATTTAGTTTTTCAAATGTTTTCCTAGCCTTTATAGATTGGTATAGGGTCTGGATCATCATTTTAGTTTTTCTAACGTTTTCTAAGCGTTGATTATCAAACCCACTTGGGATAGCTGACTGGTATTGACTTGGAACTTGAAAATGTAATCCTTCTCAAGTTCGATTCTCCCTTATGTTAATTTGGATGAGTTAATTTAACTTCTTAAAAAAAAGTGTTGATTCTCCGTAAGTTTAAATGGTTTGGTCTCACTACCTTTTTTAACCTTTAAAACATTTTTTAACTTATCAAATTTACAACTAAAAGTTGTTGTTTAGGATATATAATAAGCAAATGAATTTCTTTGATACATTTTTTTTAAAATTTAATTCAAAAACAATTTTCTCTGTGCACAGGTATACACACTAGTTTTCTTTAATTATCAAAAGTCAAATATATGATAGAAAAAGAGGTAACTATGACGTGAAGGTGAGAAAAACACAAGAAGGGGGGTTTGAATTGTGTTTGCTTTTTCTTTGTTTTCTGCTACTGAAGTCACTGTTCAGAAACAGATAGAGTTCAGCTTCTGAAGTGATAATCAGAATCTAAATGCAGCGGATAAAAACAGAGAGAGAGAGAGAGAGAGAGAGAGAGAGAGAGAGAGAGAAGAAAGACACAAATCAATTATACAGGTTCCTTCCACAAACCTGAAGTAGTCCTGTCCCCCTTGCACTTCCAAGGAGAGTTCACTAAAATGTAATATCAAATTACAACTGCTCAATGCTACAACTAGCACGAGACTTCAAATTACTCAAGCACAACTGCACGAGATTTCCTATGCTCAAGCACACAATCAAGAGACTTCCAATGCTCAAACACAACTGCAAGAGACTTCTAATGCTCAAGCACACAAGCAAGAGACTTTCAATCAAACAGAATTACAAAGAAATTTATTTGAGTTTGAACACTTGATTTACAATCAGTGGTGTTCACAATACAAATCAGATACAGACTCTTAAGACTATAGAATTTCTAAAATATGAACTTTGCTAAGAAATTTAAGTGACTTTAAATGCAGAACAGTAACTGAGTATGAACTTTGAATTGTTGTGAGAGTCTAGTTTTTGTGTGTGTCTGTATGCGTGTGTATTCTTGTATTGCTGTCCAACTAGTAGGTTTTCACTCCTTTATATAGAGGTGTGAAAGATACGTTTGAGAATTGCCAGCACACACAAAGAGTCGTTTGAAGCTTGTTGATAATCACTAATGATCTTTTGCTTGATATGGTTGTTGTCCTATGAAGGATCAATTTCAAATGCATTCCTAGTTTGAAGGAACATTTCTGTAGACAGAGCTGTTATCATTGTCTTGTTGCAGAGACACGATTAGAGTAGTGGAGGAAGTGGTTGTACAGTTCGTACAATTGTCCTTTGTCAACGCTCTTGATAGAACAAGCATCCAATGCTTTCAAATTTCATCTCAAGGGCCGTTGTTACACTCTATCAGTCTTTTGCAATGTCTAGACGTGATTAAAATCATTTGAACAGCCTTTGAAGCTTTAAGTCTTTCATCTCCTGATGAACTTCAGCTTCTGGTGATCTTGCTTCTGATGAGGTGCTTCTGACGAACTTGCTTCTAATGACGTCATCACTTCAGGAGCACTTTATACTTCAGATGCACTTTTCTTCAGATGCTTCAAGCTTCCTTTTTGTTGATTCTTTTGCTCTCTTTTGTTCTTCCAGAACCCTATAAAGATATCAAATTTTGTCTATGGTCCTGTACACTTGAACAAATATTAGCATATCCAATTGACAATTTTTAATACTTTGTTATCATCAAAACTCTAAGGGTAACTTATGTTAAACATTTTTCGTTTCAACAATCTCCCCCACTCTAAGGGTAATGTTTGTTAAACGTATTTTGTTCCAACATAACGTTACTATTTCCAAAATTTGGAAGAAGAAAATGAACGAGATAACATAAGGTATCTAAAGCATTTGAATGACACACCCATATGGGCCCACACCGTGGCTATGTGGGCCTTTTCCCCAATTTTTATTTTTTTAAGGGTCTCGCTCACCCGTGCCCTTAAGGAATTTATAAATAGAAATTTTATCTTGAAAATATAAGGTGTTAATTTTGATAAGTAATTATCACACAACTTTTTCATAAAAACTTACTTGTTATGGATGCTTAACCAATGTTTTTGGAGCATTGGTAAACATTCTTTTTTTTAATAATAGATAAAAACACAAGAGAAACACAAGTAAGTAGTGTAAACATGGGTGATCAGTGACTAAATGACCGTCTTGTAACTTATATTGAAAGAGATGTTCTTTTAACAATTAGTAATAATGTCATTTTAGCTCATGAGTCAGGATCCGTTGACACCACCAAATCTTAACCATTTAATTTATTTGATTGTACGGTTTAAATTATGTCAACAAAAGAAAATTAGAACATATTGTACTGGATCACAAACAGATCTCCTTAGAAATTCTTCTCTACGGCACCGCCTAGTTAGATTAAAGGGCTCGTCGTAGCGAATTTCCTTTTGCCACCAAACTGCATTTGAAAAACAATAAGCTCATTGAAAAACATCTAGTAATTCTAAAGTATATTACAGTGTTGCAGATAAAAACGATTCCAAAGAATTGGTACCCTTTGGATATAAGTCATGATTTTGGCATAGTTATCTAACCTAAATCTCAAAGAACAATGGACTGAGTAATTGGAATATGAGTCGGGATCCGTTGACACCAGGTGTAAGTCAAAAACTTACACCAAATCGCAACCGTTAAATTTAATTGATTGCACGGTTCAAATTATATCAACATAATAACAAACAAATAAAACACAATACAGTGGATCTCGTTCCTTCTTTCTTCTTCTATTGCTTTTCTTTGCCACCATAAAATTGATCGGAAAGAAATTCTCATTGATGCCATGAAAAAACTAATACACAACACAATCGATGTCCTTTAAAAACTGCTTTTGTTTGTCATCATCTACGTTAGAGCAACAAGGAAGAAGCTTTCAACGTGAAAAAATAATCAATCTTGATAACCGGTATCGATAATCAAGCAATCATCTTCAATTTTTATTTTCTATAATACTCTAGTGCCACTTTGAAATTTAGGCCAACACTCATTTAATTAAGGGGAACAATCTAAAATAATCCTAAAATAATTGGGGAATTTATTTTCACGGCACCGATGGGAATGTTGCAGTAGCTTTTTAACTATGAAAAAAATGCTAATTTATTTTCACGGCACCGATTGGAATTTCTCTTAAATCAGTTTTATGGTGGCAAAAAAAAGCAATAGAAAGAAGAAAGAATGAACAAGATCCACTGTGTTGTGTTTTTCTTTGTTATTATGTTGATATAATTTGAGCCGTGCGATCAATTAAATTTAAAGGTTGAGATTTAGTGTAAGTCTTTTGACTTACACCTGGTGTCAACGGATCCTGGCTCTAAAATTATTTATTTGTCTTTTATTATCTATAACATAAATAGTGAAGACAAATCAATGAATTTGATTGGAGACAATTCATGATAGATAACTCTATGTACCTTTTGTTAAATGGTAAATAAGAATTTGACAAAGAGTAAACTAAGAGTTTTAACATAGTGGTAGTTAGTTTCTATACTAGGTAGGTTATCTAAAATCTAAAGTTATTCAATACTCTTTGTTCATAGATTTGTTGTGAACCTGGATACCTATATTTGTTCATGTGATTCGTGGGGTTGGTGGGAATAACATTGTGACATGCTATTGCCGCAAAGTCACACACTCTTTGATCATAAGTTTTACTATAGGGATAGGGAAAGGGATACTCATGAATTGTTCTATGATCACGTTATAGAATCCATTAATGGTCAGTTATATATGCGCCAAAACAAAATGTGAGGAAATGTCACCCCTACCGCCCAATTTATTTATGAAAGAATTTCTTCATAAAGTTTGGACAATTAACCCACCATGGTGGTATTTGTTTGAGATATGTGAATGTGTTCCTCCTCAATGTTTTAGGTTCGATATCCTTTGGTGTTGATTTGGGTGAGCTAATTTAACTTCTTCAAAAAGAGGTTCATACAATTTCTTTTTCCACCCTACTCTCTTCTTACGCGCTCTACTCATTTTCAAAATTATTTTCGTTTGGATTATATAATCCCAACTTTTTTTTTATTTTAAGATTTTCGGATTATACAATCGGAAAACAACTAAAACCCATAATTCGTATTAAAATCGAGCCCTTATTAGATTACAAACATAGCTCATTGGGAATAAATTTTACGGAACATATTAAGTATGGCCTTGATAGCTAGTGGCGAAGCTACATAAACTTTTACGAGAGGGGCCAAGTTTACAGAATTTTGGGGTAGCTTTCATTTCAAAAGGATTTGCCCTAGTTGATAGCCAAGTTTACAAAAATCGCTTTATAAACTACTATCCATTATGAATTTCGAATTATAAGGTCAACCACATATGAATTTCGAATTTCATTTGGGGAACACTCGTATAAACTACTGTCCATTAGGTCACAAACATTTGTTCTCAGAGATTCACTTTGTGACAGTAAATTTTCTTTAACAATATTTGAGGGTGTTGGGAGCATATTTATTAAAGCAAAATTGCAGTGTGGTCACGAAGTAGACGCTATTTTAGTGACGCAAACATTAATACTACTAAAAATTATAGTATTGATATAAATTAAATGTAAACGATAATTAATATATTTTTAGTATTAAATACTAATATGAAATATATTTAGTATTAATATAAATTACATTTGATTCAATATCAATATAAACGAAAATATGTTTAGTATCAATATAAATATGTCTACTTATTTAAATTAATTGATTTTATATATCAAAAACATAAATTATAGTTGAAAAATAAAATGTCAACAAAAAAATGATCCAATATTAACTTTATAGGTCCGTATGTTATTTTATATTTTGTTAAGCTACTATTTTTTATTTTTTTACTAAAGCTACTACTTGGTATACATTATACAACTCAATTTATTTGGATTTCAATTAACCTAAGTCCATACATTAGGCCCAAATAGCCTAAGTTATTTCAGTAACCCTAAATAAATACGATGCCGCCGCAACACATCTTCGTTCTTCATCTTTCTCCTCTCTTCTTTCTCTTTGTATCCTTTCTTTTGTCGATCTTTATCTCATCCATTATTTCTCTCTTTGCATAAATTCTTCTATCGATCCTATCTCTGCTTCTTTTATTCGTCTCATATTCCTCTCTCTTTTTTCTTCTTATTTTTTGAACGGGAAGGTTGTAGTTGCCGTTTCGCCCAAGTTGACACCACATAACAACATTCCAAATCGTCTGCATCGACCTCTTTCCAGTTTGCATTGCACCGACCCAATTGGGCGCAGTGGAGCCATTTCGGCTGAATCAATGAATTTTAATAATAATAATAAAGGTTAAGATACCCTTCCTGATTTAATATTTCTAGCATGTTTCTCAGTATTCATTTTTATAGATTTACTATTTGCCTAGCTTTTAGATCTTCTAACAAACAAAGTAATCAAATTTAATTTATGTGATTCTTGGGGGAAATTTATTTAGGGTTTTGAAGAGCTTTACTTCGCAATGGACGACAACAATAACTTGCAATGATCCGATATTGGAGGTAGATAATTTTTTTAATCCCTTAATATAGAATATCTATGTTTGTTTTGTACAATCCTATCAAATTTTGATATATATTTTATCTTTCATCATCATCAACAACCGCTAACTACGATCATCAATCAACATCCAACATATAATTTCATAAAAAAGTAATGAGAAAGATCCAATAATTTTGCTCTTCTCCACCTATATAAGTCATACCACACAATATAATCTTAGGACAAAAGGAAACATAACTGAAAATCAATTTGTAATGTAGGTTGTTAGAATTAATGAATTGATTATACACCATATACAATTCAAACATTCAAGAATTAAATCACTAAGAGAATTTCAAGAATTAAAAGATGGCTATAGTTTTTACTTTATTTTCACCATCATAAAAAATAAACATTGCCAAAGAAGGATTCAAATCCTTTGGCTCTTCCAACTTTTAATTCGTTAATATATATCTGTCACAAAGATAAGTTAAATATTAGTTAAAAAAAGTATTCTAGTTGTTTACTCTATGACAAAGAAATTAACAATGAGATGCATACTTACATCCATTAGTTTTTTTTTTAATGTTCTGATACCTGGTTTCATGAGATCCGACTCATAATAATTTATTGGTGGAGCTTGTTGAACAACTGAATTAGATGTACCCTCTTCTGGTACCACCAACTTGTTGATAGTTGTGATCTGCTTCATCTGCCAACAAGGGGGGCTACTTTCACCTGAGACAAGAGAAGAAGTGGAAGGAGACACGCTAAAAGAAGCTTGAATCGTGCTATTTGTAACCAGCTTGTTGGATCCATAAACCACCGACATCAGTTCATTGGTGAAATCCATTGAAATATACTCAAAAGTATAATGAAATCCTAAGATAATAAAATATCGGAGTGTGAGAGAAAGAGAGATAGATCAGAATTGAGGATGTACATAAGCAACAAACCCAAGTATTTATAGCCTAAAAATCAAAGTTAATATTGTGCATGAACATCATTATTTAATAGGGGTACACTTTTACTAGGAAGTGTATCCCTATTAAATATTGATGTTTATGCATAACATTAACATTGATTTTTGGGTTATATATACTTGGGTTTGTTGCTTATTTACAACCCCAATTTTGATCTATCTCTCTTTCTCTCACACTCTGATATTTTATTATCTTAGGATTTCATTATACTTTTGAGTATATTTCAATGGATTTCACCAATGAACTGATGTCGGTGGTTTATGGATCCAACAAGTTGGTCGCAAATAGCAAGATTTAGGTTTCTTTTAGTGTGTCTCCTTCCACTTCTTCTAATGTCCTAGGTGAAAGTAGCTCCCCTTGTTGGCAGATGAAGGAAATCATAACTATCAACAAGTTGGTGGATCCAGAAGAGGGTACATCTAATTCAATTGTTCAACAAGCGCCACCAATGAATTATTATGAGTCGGATCCCATGAAACTAACTATCACAACATTCAAAAAACATATGGATGTAATTATGCATCTCATTGTTAATTTCTTTGTCATAGTGTATACAACTAGAATACTTTTTTTTAACTACTATTTAACTTATCTTTGTGACATATATATATTAACGAATTAAAAGAGATGGAAGATCCAAAGGATTTAAAGCATTCTTTGGCAATGATTATTTTTTATGATGGTGAAAATAAAGTAACAACTATAACCAACTCTTAATCTTGAAATTCTCTTAGTGGTTTAATTCTTGAATGTTTGAATTGTATATGGTGTTGTGTACAATCAATTCACTAATTCTATCAACCTACCTTACAAATTGATTTTCAGTTAGGTTTTCTTTCGCCCTAAAATTATATTGTGTGGTATGACTATTATAGGTGGAGAAGAGAAAAAGGAGAAATGCAACAAACAAGGTGGTTGGACCTTGGTTATGAAATTGATTGATATATGAGGAAGATTTGGTTGTGGCTTTCTGGTTTTTCTATTTGGAGAAGGTATTCTATGATTACATTGATGGTTTTCTATTTTGGAGTTCTTAACATGTTATGAAGAATACAAGACTCCAATCCAAATGTCTTCATGTTTTGAAATCTCTGAAGCTTTTCTTACTTTTGTTTTGGGATGGTTTTCTTGTGTTGAGATTTGTTTTCTCTTGATTTGGATTCGTGTGATTCATATTTTACTATTGGAACTTCGGAATCATGGAGTGCATCTTCACATCTACCTATCAATGTTTTGATTATTCATGTTCTATTTGCCTCATATTGAAATATGCATCTTTACTGCAATTGAACAACCATTTGAGGTTCATGGAAAGCCAATCATATATGTACTGTAAGACCATGGATTGGTTGGGCTACTCAATATGGTTGGATTTGGTTTGTTTTGCTTGGAGGATCTTCTAAGCTTGCAATGTATTTGTTAAAGGAACAAGTAAAATTGTGAGGTTGGTTTGGATTTATGACAAGATTTCGCTTGTTAAAGTATCTTTACTATTGATTGTGAAGCACTTACATCACTCTGCCATCGTTGATTTTCAGCCTCTGTATACTTGGGGTTGGTACCCTTATTTCAGAAACCAAGCGACTGAAAAATAAAGATGAAGGTTGAAGATGAGTGTCGAAAGTGGGAATGTGAAAGAAGAAAGAAGGCGAGGGTCAAATGTTTTTTCGGACGAGGGTGGAAATTAGAGAGCGTCATATTCTAATCCTATCCTGTTCCTAAGCCAACTTATTCTAAGGATAAAAAATACAAAGAGTGAAGGTGAGAAAAACACAAGAAGGAGGGGGGGGG